>Ga0056133_10000327_pt1 | contig 11176 bp, 6 predicted proteins | sample WorMetGr2BELIZE1_FD_67351 | JGI IMG/M metagenome (GOLD analysis project Ga0056133, IMG submission 67351) | Marine gutless worms symbiont microbial communities from Max Planck institute for Marine Microbiology, Germany - Inanidrilus... ... | reverse complement strand
CGCGTAGGCGGTAGGACTACAGCCCGCCCGTTATAAGGAGGCCGCTGCGTATCGTACGATATCGCGATATGAAACGCCACGATATATCGATTAGCTTGTTGGGCTACGATATGATCACTAAAAATGATATTGATAAAGATATGAAAATGATCAACATGTACTGATTCTGTCCAAGTTTTTGTCTTATCTATTCTATCTATATATAAAGGAGAACAGAACTCCGCTATCTCCTCAACAGCCGCTAATCATATAGTCGCGAGACTTTACACGTGAACACCGTAACTTACAAGGATGAAAATGGTCATGGTCTGATGTCGATTGCAGGTTTCTAATGAAAGTTACACGTGAAAATAGTGTAAATGTTTACACTCTGTTTACAGTTCTGTATGACCTATAGCCGTGACGGGCGTGCTATCATGGCCCGTTCATATGATGCTTGGATGGTGGGTGGGCTGGCAACGATGGCTGTCATTCACAACACAAACGTCTCATACGCTCATGACACCATGCATGTCTGTCGTTACTTTGTCTTGGCCTGTGCTGGTCAGTTGAGCATCTGTCTGCTAGCGATACTGACATCGATGGCAATTGTTTGGACGGTGTACTGTTGCATTTTAGAGCGGAGCGCCTAACTTTTACGTTGCACTTGCACAGATGATTGACTGCATGTACTATGCAGTAATCTCTGGGACGAATCTACATTGTTAACATCTAGCAGTGCGAGCGGAGCAAGCGCCTCTAGTATTGAATATTCTGAAACAATGGTTTTGTGTAAACTCTCCATGCCCCCAAAATCATGTCTATGACAACAATGAAGAATTCAGAATTGGACTATTAATTACTGCAGAAAGTGAACACATTTCAATTCATGTTATATACTTATGATACTCTTCCCTTCAGTCCATTCACACTGTTGGTTGGGTGACAGGAAGGGCCTGTAGACAACGTGCCACTTATTCCAACGAAACCAAAAAGTAAAAACTAAATTAAAAATAAAAGTAATGAGTAAAAAGACAAGACACCAGTTTAATGGCCTGTTTCCCATGACAACCTGGTAAGACAGCACCATAAAGGTTAAACCCTGGATTTTAATGAAGCAAGAGATGATGGGGTGGCAGTGGCATCAGCTGGACAATATGCAAATCATTTGCACTGGCTCCAGACACACATCCATGCCAGCACATCGTCACCCATTTTTTACGGGCCGAATGCTCTTCCTGATGCCCGCTGTCAAAGCACTGAAAGCAAAGTGATAGGTCTAAAGATGAAAACTAAAAATAATGCAGAACTAGAATAAACTAGTGTCATGTGACTTGCCACTGTCATGACACAATGAGTTAACCAATGGTTAAAGATATCTAAGCCTGGTGCTACAGGACCAAAGATGAATACACAGAGCAAAAAAACTGACATCAGATGACTTCTTGCGCTTGTAGTACACGGAAGATTTCAGCTTGCGGCGTTTTTCCAGCGTCGCGATGACTGTCTGGTATTTCCAGCCGACCTCATGGGACAGCCGTCCAAGCTGGCAGTACTTTCGGCGTGGTTTCAGGCGCAGGACACGAAGTGCCGACGGAACGACGAGCCGTTTCATCTTGTCATATGGCGGTGGGATACCTTCGAACACTTTCAGACGCTCCAGCGCTTCCTTGCCTCGGTGCAGCTTGTGAGGCAGCATACCTAACAGCAGCACAGCATTCAACAGATATCATACAAAATAAAAAAAACAGCTGTAGATATTCAAGAAACATCCTCTGCAACACTGTTGTCACCACAACTGCCTGGAAACGATTCCAAAACAATTAATAAAGGGTTTTCTGAGAGATACATGTTGGCTGGGTGACCAGAATGGCATCTGGCCTGTAAAAAGTGCCATTTATCCCAAAGCATTTTCTTCCAAAAGAAGTGGAGGAAGAAAACCAAGGGGGCAACCCAATTCACCTGAGAAACAGTTATTAAAATGGAGGTGGTGAAGTGGTGGTACGTTACACGTTTTACACTCAATCGCTTTACGTAACTGTGTCATATCTCTGACACTGTCACACTTCAATGTAGCAAATGCAATTATTTCACACAGTCAGTTATGTCACAATCATACGTTGCTTGTTTCCAGCACTTAATGTACATCAGTAAAATACACGTGTTAAAATGATAACAGGATAAAAACGATAAAAAGTAATAAGTTGAAAATATGAGTGATGCGTCAAATAACACATTCCCAAATCTTTAGTCACATTTCTGTACTGAAGGCAAATCTTGACGACTCTAGTATTAAATGTTTCGTTGAAGCGCATTTCAGTAACAGCAGGTAATTCTTTGACACAAACAGCTGACTTTGTTTTGTACAAGAACATTACGTCCGGTGTAATCTTCATATGTGTGACTGGATATGTAATCAGAAGTTTGAGAACTATGCACATTTGACACGAATGAAGTACAATGATGACATCCTGTATCATTACCTCGAACAGTTCTCCAGAAGACCTTGCTCGGAGCACGGAAATGGTATGGACCTCGGCTGGGATTGGTGTTCATGCGCTTACGCAGAAACTCCAGGTACTTCACTGCAAGCAAACGTTCAAACCAGTGTTATGAAGAGCTAGAACACACAGCAGTATGAGACTGCGGTTCACTGTGTTATTATATTTACAATAATGCTGATTGTTACTCACTATTGTGCAACTACACTGTGTCTCAAATAAACATCCCAACCTTTGGCTTGCTATAACTTTGACAAACATGAACGGATTTTTGATACTTTTTGCCAGAAATGTTACTGATAAAGTAGGCAATCAAGACGCTTTACTATGCCACCTCAAATAACTTGTGCTTCTGCACTACCTGGCAAAATAGGGAAACACGAAAATCACATTTTTCACTCAAATGTTATATTAGTTGAGAGCACTGCAGCAGCTGGACTGTGTTGCACACAAATGCACCAGTGTGCTGTGTTCCTGCAAGAAAATTGTCATCTGTGATGTGTCTGATAGCATCTAACATTTGTTGAGATAGTAAGATATCACATTCATGCTGTCCGTTGACTTTCACTCCAGGCTTGACGAAGAACAACTCCCATCTTTTAAACAGCGACCAACACCGTGAACAGACATCAGGATGCGATTCTCCCTTGCTAAGTCCTGTCTAGTGCATACAGATGATTGTTTTGACAGTGAAGGGTGGTTCAGTCGTAACCCAATAATATTTTAATGTGTTTCATGTTTTTGCTAAAAAAAGTGTGCAGCATTTAAGTGAAAAGACACAATTTTCAGGTTTCCTGTTTCCCCAGAAAGTGCATAAGTGCTAGTTGGTTGTGGTCCAGGGGTATAACGTTGGTCCTTGGCCAGCATGCTTTCACTGTCCTGCGCTCAGCCTGCAGCTGATGGGTGATCACTTATGCGGGTAAACCATCCGCTACAGGCCAGCCAACTAGGCCAACTCAGCCTTTCGAGGTCCATAAATCAGTAGTAAGCAGTAATCGGGTGGCTGCTATTTCGGTTGAAGTGGTACCACCTGACGAATGCTTACGGGGTGAAGGCCTGGTGTGGTTGATTGGGGCGGTGGTGTGCTTGCTAGCTGCTACCGTGGGTCCAATGTCCGTTAGCACGGGCAGCGGAGGGCCGCATTTGCGCTGCAGCACCACTGGCTCTTGCCAATCAACTGCCACTTCCGAGATTGTCAAAGTGTGCTGTTCTTGGTCTACCATGTAAGTAATGCTATATAAGAACCCGACCTTTACCTTTTTTTACCTTAGGTGAGGTGGGAAAATAAAGTACACTTTGCCTACTTTCTTGGCAACATTTATGCCAAAAATTATCGTAATCAAAGTGTGTATGTCAACATTATAGCAAGTCAGAGGTGGGACTTTTTTGAGACAGAGTGTAATTGTTGTTTGTCAAATGTGTTAATACAGTTACCAGTCACTGCTTTTTGTCAGTTTAAAAAACCTAGTTTCACATGTTTTATTGTAATACTACAAATATTTGTAACGTAAATATAATAACAGAATAACACAACAGTTACAGCTTATTTTAACATGTATGTCATTTATAACAGATGTTGGATATGTGTCGAAAATATGAAATATATATAAAAAATAGCGGATATCTTCGACATTTTCAAAAATATCGCAATATTTTACAACCATGATCTTGAGTAGTACTCGGCAATACCGCTTTTAGTATTCTAGCGGCATCCTGAGTTAAGACTCGGGATTACTGACCAAGGAGGTTAAAAGATCAGTGTTCACTGTTCAAGCATGACTCATGTGTGAGAATACATACAACCATTAATCACAACATTGATTAACAGCTGGTGACTTTATCGCAAGTTGTTCTGGCACCGATGTAAAAGCCAACAGCTAGAAAAACTGTCGACTGCAGAACGGTGCCGTAGTCAGCAATAACAACAGTGCATCAGCAAGACTGTAATGCGCCTATACAACAAGCTTTAGACACATTTGTGGTCATTTTACCTACAATTTGCTATGCTGAACAGTTGCATTTCTAGCTGCACCAGAACCAACCTGGACTATCACATGTCACTGTGAAAATACAGTACTCTGCAAAAATGATGTATTTAGTTGACAAAATTACAGATCAAATATGCAATAAAAGAATTACTGCTGCTGCTTTACAGGCATACAGACAACCTGTGTTAGCTGGCACCCCATTTACGAACTAAAGGATTTTGTTGGAGCAAAGTTTTACTGCCCGCATCCCCATGTTGTCACCAACTAGCACATTTGGCTTAGGGAGAAGATGCTAGAGTTCCCTTTCACTGTATCACCTGCACCGTCTTCATACCATAAAACATTCAACAAAAGAAATGCAAAAACACATTAATAGCTTATCTAATCTTAAGAACAAAAAGTGTGGATCTTCATCATTTATGCACATCTCATGTTTTGCAATCTGCATCTCAATTATTTCAGCAGCAGCAAAAAAAGTATAATGCTTTCAAACAGTGACAAACACAACTTGAAAGCATACATATGTGTACGATCGTAACTACACCTGACGTTGAATTCACATCTCTTTACACTGAAATTTTTCAGACAGCGTCTACATGTCCGGGACACTACATAACCACTGTCAATCATGGTCAATGGTTAGCAGCACTGTCCCAGTTTCTTTTGCACCAGTGCGAATGCGTGACAGCATTGAAACACTGCACACAGCTAGATGGTGCAACATCACTAAAAAACAGATGTTCACTGAGGTAAACATACGCTGAAATAAAACATAAGGAGCACTTTGTGCAACATGGACGTTCACATTCTCAGACATGACAAAGCAACAAAGCTGTTTGCCGCAATGAAATCCCATTCTATTCAATGCTCTGATGTATGCACCTAGAGTAGACCCGGGATTCAGTAGAGCAATAAACTACAAATTACAATGTTAAAAACTCACATTTGTTCCGATAGAAGTTGCCAGAAATGTTTATTTCTTCGCATCTGACGACCACAACTCGCTGACCTATAAAATTAAGACACCAGACATTCGCTGCTACAAACCTTTAAATTAATGCATAATTAACAAACAGTTCATAGTTCCATAAAATAACTAACATGCAATATCAACTTCATGCATCTCCTATTCCACTTCTGTTATTTTATGTGCACACAGCTACAAGCTATGTTAGGGTTAGCATTGCCATGGCTATTCAAGTTGTGTCAAGAAGGTCCAGTATATAACATCAACCAATATTATAATGATGTAATTCTACGCTTAGTTCGGCACATGGAAATTTGGCAGGTACACTGGGTGCTGGTATAGTATGGAATGCAACATTTTGGATCAGACACTGGCATCAAGACATTTCGGCACTGCTAGTGCCATTTTTTTGCTAAAATGCCATGGAGACACTTGGGCACTAGTGCCGAAATGTCCATACACTTCAGACGTACAGCTGAAGACAGCCGGGACTATTAGGCACTGGATATGTGCTTGTGACGAGATGACACTGACAACTTAGGCAAGTTAAGCAAATTATTCAAATTATGTACCTAATGCCTATGCTTGAAACTGACCTTACCACTAAACTGCTAAAGTGTCTTAATTGTAACTTTTTGCTTTCGTGCTACGAACTCTTCGTGCGGTAATGCCACAAACTCACCCTGTAGTGTAGTCTTTGCAACAATCGCAGCCAAACGCCCCAGCAAGTGGCCACGAGCATCAATTAATATCGGCTGTAAACAAACACTGCAAAATTGCAATATACAGTTTGACCACCAAAACAAAAACATGTTTTTGACTGACTTAAATGACCTAAGTGTTCAATAAAGCCTAAATTCCATTACACAGAACTTGCTCAAAACCTGCTTAAAACCAGGCTTTAGACTAGGTTTTCGACAAGTCTGCGGACTTTTTAGGCCTGCGACCTGGTTTGCGACAACTCCACGGACTTCCGCGAACAGGTCCAGATAGATATAGATCTAGCATGTCTCCGACCTGGTCGCAGATTTTTTTTTGGTCGACAGGTTTTAAAGATAATATGCAATGATTTTTTAGTTGTCAAAGTAAATTGCTGGTTGTATGTCTTTAATATAATGAAATATATGTGAAAATTAAGGAACATCAAAAATAAGAATATTGTAGAAAAACGTCTGAAAGTGTGCACCGATGATTTGTTTACTTTTCGCAAGTGATGACGTCATACCAGGAAAACACAGCCAAACAGTCTATCGAGTTTTGAATGTTGACAACCGATTGCGCAACAACACATAGGCATGACGATAAACGTAGAAACAGGTTCTTAAAACACAAACAGGTAAAATAACTTCTTATCAAATCTTAGTAAAATCCAAACGACAAAAGTGCATCGTGATATGATGTCACGTATGACGATGATTTCCGAAGAATAGCTATACTAAACAGACCACAAAAGTTGTTCTTTTTAGCATTTTGTGACGCAATTTATAAAAGTTTATTACACAGATGGGTTTGTATTGCAGTAAGCAGCTAGAAACTACTTTCTCATCAATTATGTGAAAAACCGTTGCATATCACCCTAAAGCAAGATAGAAGAAATAGAATTTGAAAATGACAAATGCAGAGACTTTTTGAGCAGCTGATCAACAGAAAAGCAGGTAAGTGTGACATAGCAATGATGTCACTAGTTACAATTAATTGATTGAGCAGGGTTTAATGTCCCACTAAACACATTATAGGTCATTTCAGGGACGGTTTTTACGGGTCAAATGACCCGACCAACAGTGTCAAACCACGGAAGGAAGCAGTAGGCCTAAGGACAGGCTTTAATCCCACCAGGTCCACCTCACCATGCTACAAACCTATGCATGCATGCAATATACAGTGATACACAATACAAAAATGAACCTAAGCACAGTGAAATGGGCCCAGTGAGAAAACACACAAAACCCAATCCAGAGAACTGTTAGGTCTGTTCATATGTGTGTGCATTGCACTGTGCACAATTGTTGCACACAATATTGCACAGAACAGACCTGATCATTTTCCCTCTTACCTCTTACCCTCCAGACAATCACCATTGCATTGGTTACACATTTGTAAACAAAATGGCCATGGTCGGAGAAGTGTTGGTGTTCACTCTGGAAAACTTAATTAATGCTGACCACAGTGAATACATTCTTTGGGATGAAATGCCACATAACAGGACAAGGAACCTGCACGGCATAAAATTGCAAAATATTTCAGCATGGCTTCGCGTAAGTAGGTCTATCGTATGTTGTATACTTACTACCCCGATATCGTTATATCTGCCCACGACCCTGAATGTGTTCAACTTATTTTCCACCTGCTACACATATTACTTAGACTGTGGCTTTATGTCGGGAACCCAACATACAACTCCACTCATTCCATATCGGGAAGTCCTATCCCCACCCTATCACTAAAGCTAAACTAACCCGAATGCTAACCCTAATCCCAACCCTAACGTTACTCAGCCTACTAACCATAACTGTAGCGGTAAAACGACGAAGCTCACGTTTTCGACAAACAAGCCCACAAAACCATCCCGACGATGCCATACTTGTGAATACATTGCATCATGGACTATTACTGGCTATCAGCCTGCTCTAGGCGGGCCTAATGTGACTTCCTGACGTCTAGCTTTCTCTACTTAGACGTCGGGTTCCCGATGTGCAGTGACTGGAATTATACATCCGGTTCCCAATGTGTAGACACTACCTATTACTTATGCACGGTGCGGTTTTCTGTTGGTAGCATTAGGGTCAGTAAGGTCAGTAGCCTTAATGATAGGGTTAGGGTCATGGTTCGTCCCTGATGACAGAACAAGTAGCTCAGCTATCGCAGAGGGACCACGCAATGCCTCAAGTCAGTTGAAATCGCACAACCTTACGAAAAATCACATTTGACTAGAAGGATTGCCTTTTCATGTGGTATAAAAATATCGCCGGTAGGTTCTTTGAATTAATCAAAAAACATGCACGTGTGACAGACGGACGGACGGACAGAATTACGACTCCCAAGACCGCGCTAGCATAGCTGCGTTGTGAGGTAAAAACCATTTCTTCTACTCGGCCTAGCTGCTGAATACAGATCTCCACGGTGGATGTGATCAACATTGCCGCCAACCGTTAGAAGTTTATGACACTCACTGGCGAACTAAGTTGACAGCCGTTCCAGGGATATGGTTGTGGTCGCCAAAATTTAAATGGTTCATGTGACTATGTCCCTATTTTGCACCATTTGTGAGATATAGCCAGATACTGGTCAAAAATCGCCGTTTTAACCTACTCCACCTCTATTTGGCGCCCCCAATGGGGGTGACCCCGTTGGAATTTTGCCGAGATCTTTGGTGTCAGAAAACTAGAAGGACTGCCCTTTCATGTGGTGTAAAAATATCGCCGGTAGGTTCTGTCACAAAGCACGCGTGTGACAGACGGACAGACAGAATTACGACTCCCAAGACTGTGCTAGCATAGCTGCGTCGCGCGGTAAAAATGCAGTGTCTCAATAAACGAGTATACAACCAGCACATCGCTGACACTGTGGGTAGTGACCCAAGTTGTAACTTCTAACACGAGACTCAGCGCCTTGGCCAAGTCGCTTAAGTGTGACCAACTGGGAGTATCTCTCCTGAAGGATGGTAACACCCTCCACAGTGACCCCAAGATTTGAAGACAGACATCCTCAACCGTCAGTTTGTATCCATGTTCACTATTGAGGTTAATACTCCATTACCTACTACAAGTAATCGCACAACTCAGGCTGTTGAATCCATTCATGTGTCTCACAATGGTGTTGCCAAACTTCTTAGAAACCTGAAGCCTCGCAAAGCCACTGGGCCAGATTGAATACCAGCTTATTACTGAAACAGACTGCAACTGAAATAGCACCTGCACTCAGTTTTCTATTTCAAGCATCACTGGACCAAGGCAAAGTCCCTGCATCTTGGAAAATGGCACTGGTTGTTCCAGTCTTCAACAAAGGTAATCGCTCTTCGGCCGCCAATTACCGACCAATCTCCCGGATGTCGATACTCTGTAAGCTGTATGAACATGTTGTGCATACAACCATCAGTAGTCATCTGGACCACACCGACATCTTGTCAGATGCACAGCACGGTTTCAGGAAAAAGAGGTCATGTGAAACCTAGCTACTGCTTACCGTGGACGATCTTGCTAGAGGCTTGGATGACAAAGGCCAGACAGATATGATACTGCTGGACTTCTCTAAGGCCTTCAACAAGGTCCCCACAAGCAATTACTACTTAAAGTTGCACGTGGCTTGACCTGTAGTGTACAAAAGCCCGCAGTCGACGCGCGCCGGCCATTGAGAAAGGCCCCAGTCGACGGGCATGCCCGTTGAGAAAGCGCCATTGGACGCGCAGCGGCCGTCGCCGCCCGACGCGCAGCTGTTGTTTCCGCACGTCGACATCAATTTGCTGTCATCGCACACATCGAGCAGCTGCAGTTTGATATCGGTACATGGGTAACCTGAGACCTGCTCACTCTACGCATGGAGACGGAGACCCGGACATAGTTAACGGCTTAACTGCCAATGACCGCTGACACCGTATATATCGGTCGCAGCAGCGCAGTCTGTCGCTGGGTAAAGGGTTAATGCACACAAACAGACGCTAGGCAAAATTATATATAAGATGCTGTGGTATTGCAGGCTCTGTCCTTGCTTGGGTTGAAGACTTTCTGCACGGCAGAACCCAAAAAGCGGTTGTTGAAGGCCAGTCAAGCCACTGGGTTCCAGTCACTTCAGGCGTGTCTCAGGGTAGTTTCCTGGGTCAACTGTTGTTCCTACTCTTACATCAACGATCTACTTGACTGTGTAACATCCTCCTCCACTGCGAGACTGTTCTCCGACGACACAGTTGTGTACCACCACATTACATCACATGATGATGCCGATGCCCTCCAACGTAACAAAGACACTCTGTAACAGCGGACGGATACATGGCTCATGCAATTCAACCCATCTAAGTGCCAAGTATTGAGGGTAACACTCAAGTGGAAACCAGTCAATGCATCTTACACAATTAATACTTAATATCCAGACAAGAGGAAGTAGAAGCGGCAAAACTTCTTGGTGTGGACATCGACTCTAAACTGACCTACTAGAACGCCCCCAGTCGAGGCGCACCGACCACTTTAGCAACATTGTAGCCGACCGTGAATTTTTGACTGGTTGTTACTTACTTACAGTTTCCAATTCAGGTCTGCTTTTCCATACTAAGCGTGTCGACCATGCCCAGCCAACCACGACAACTTCCATCACCGACAACCTTGTAGTTTTAATAATCAACAACGATATTGACTCCATCTGCAAACGAGCTAACAGCCGTTGTGCTTTTATTTCCCGGAACCAGAGGTCTTGTACCAAAGATACTCACGACATAACCTACAAAATCTATGTCGGGCCTACTGTTGAGTAAGCTTCCACTGTCAGTCTGTCAGGGACCCCCACACCTGCAGGAACACCAACAAGCATGAACAGGTCCAACGCCACTTTGCCCTGTATGTCACATCCTCGCCGAAACAGCCGCTTGACCATCACGTACAAGATCTTCAATCATCAGATCGACACTGATTTCTCAACATGGTATTGGCCAGAGCCATCTCATGCTCCATGCAGAATTCTTCTAGCTGCTCACCGGCTTCATTCGTTTCTCCTAAGCCATACAGCCCAACGGCGGATGACATTGTAGATGGTTC
>Ga0056133_10000325_pt1 | contig 11182 bp, 8 predicted proteins | sample WorMetGr2BELIZE1_FD_67351 | JGI IMG/M metagenome (GOLD analysis project Ga0056133, IMG submission 67351) | Marine gutless worms symbiont microbial communities from Max Planck institute for Marine Microbiology, Germany - Inanidrilus... ... | reverse complement strand
CTTGGTGACAGAGGCACATAGGTGTAAACAACTTGCCCAAGGTTGTTACGCAGCGTTGCCTCGAGTAGGATTTGAACCCGCGACCTACTGATCGCAAAGTCCAACGCTCTACCCGTTGCACTACTGCTCCACGTGTAGTAGTACTATGACAGCCAGGCATAGAGCGAGTACAAGGACTCCCTGACATTTTAGTGCTGTGTTATCATAGCAACAAAACCTGTGCACCCATTGCAAATCCGCCCAATAGTGCACAACAAGAGGGCACCCACTACCATTCCCCCAAGTTACATCCGGGTCCGTGCACTAGTGTGGGAATGCAGCGACGAACAGACAGACACACAGTTGGCCGTGACCATATACATTTAATCAATCATCTGGTGTGGTACAACTAAACTGGAAGCCATTTAGCTTCTGACATTCTAAATTCAACTAGCTGCTTGTTATCTCATTGTTAATTACATCTAATTACATAAGAGCTTAACTACATCAAACTTTTTGAGGTAATAATATATACACTTTCCTATATTTTTCCAGTTGGTGTTAATTTTGAAATCACGTATCATGGTATATAGATGTTTTCATGGATTTTGTTTAACAGAGGCATCACAGAGCAGCAAGTAATGGTTCTGATATTCCATACATCGCATTTGACTATCACGCAGAGTGCCGAGGTGGCAACACAAAGAATCTGTCAAAACTACGCGATCTTCTCAAGAAATACATCGATGGCTTTGGCTATTTTCATTGCAAAGGCTTAGACATTGAACGGTGCGAAATTATGTCTTAATATCAGTTGTTTGGTATACAGCTGCCAGTGTATGGCAGAAATAGACCTCGAGATTGGTCGTCTTCATTTATTGTCAAGTGCTGCATGTATGTTTGTCGTATGGCCAACTTCAAGCTGCTCCGTTGATTGGTAGACATGCAGTCACGTGTTGAATGACTCACAGTGAAAGATCACGGTGACATCGCAGAAATATTGAGTGTTCAGTATTGCAGTATCGAACGTTCAGTATGTCAAGTAGACTGCAGTACAGCACAGTACAGTAAAGTAAGGCCACACTTGTGCTATCAGCGTAGAAATCACTTATTGGTAATAATATAATTAAAGCAGTCTGGCAGTTATGAATGAAATAGCTAATTGTGTGGCTGTTAATGGAGTAGTACGTGAAAACAGTAGTCAAAATGAAAAAAAATCCGAAAATCAGTCACAGAAACTGAAAGACAGATAACGCTTAAATAGATAACTGAATAAATTAAACTATATGTCCAAAATAAATACGTTTGCACTTCAAGTGTCTCGATGTTAGATGACCTGTACTTCTATGTAATGGCGTTGCTAGGTGTCCCATAGAACAAATGACATCTGACCTCTGGATACTAGGATCTGTTGACATTGCTCAGACAAAACAGATAAAGCAGGCTTGTTCGCATGATATTTAACCTCAGGACGTCGTATTTGAGTATTGAACTTATGGGCCTGCATTACTGTATACTGTTGTTGTAAGTCATTGGCAACTGTACATTGGTATTTTTCCTGTTACAACACGAATATAGGTGCATTATGCAGTTGGGTGTCTCAGCATACTTTCTAAGCATAACTAAAATGTTTTCCATAATTTGTAATTAAAGAGGTATATTTACAGTCTGCTACTATAGCTCCAGCAATTAGTGATTAATTAATCAGTTAATCGTTGTGCCTTCAGTGCTTTGACGCTGTTGGTTGAGTGGCAGGAAGGGCATCCGGCCTGTAAAAATCTGAGTGATGAGGTACTGGCATGGTTATCTGACTGGAGCAAGGTGCAAATGATTTGCTTATGGTCCAGCTGATGCGATTGCTACCCCATCATCTCTTGCTCCAATAAAATCCAGAATGGTTTACCTTGCTGGTGCCAGCTTACCCTGGTTATCCTCAAAAAAAGGCTGTTAAACAGATGTAGTAGTAGTAGTAGTAGTAGTAATCAGTTAATCATTGAAAATTTTTTGCGATTAAAGTCATTCTCATGATTGACTATAAAGAACTTTCCTACTTGGAGCTTATGCCTTCAGAACTAATTACAAACCCAAAATGTTCACTTGAATGACCTGAAATGGCTATATGTTGACATCTTTTGATAATCTTTACTGCAACTCAATGTCTAGTGATGTCAATAAAGCAAATGATAATATAAATATTTTTACAAAGTTTGAAATTTAGTAATTTATGCAATTAATTGAAATGACTATTAATTAGTCATTAATATTGAAAAAGTTGACTGTTTTTTGCCATCACTGTTGCATGGTGTTGTACAAGCAAAGGCTAAATAAACTTGGATGATAAAGAACTTGAAACTGTGGTCTGGTTCAGTTTCTTTAGGGTCAGTAGTTGGGCTCTCTTTGGGTTCTATTTTCGCAGTTCTTTTTAATGTTCATTTTGGTTTCGTCATGCACAATTGCAGCTGTGTAGTCAATTAATTTGTGCAGTTAGTAGACACATTTGTCACCATACTAGTATTACCACAAGTTTCTGTTGTCAATAATGAAATAATTGCCAAAATTTGAAATATGTTTTACATCACATCAGTCATTTACTTATTGGAAAATAAATATGCTGTAACTAATAGAAAGAACTTCTATTTTTGTATGGCTCTTTACAATGAGTTAAGCCTGTGTTATATAAGTATGGGTTCTTGCTAAATTTTATTTTTTTTCCGTTTCACTTCAATTTTATTTCTCGCTATTTCAGGGTGTTTGTTCAAGTTTTTAAAATTACAACAAACATTGTGCAGGCCACCTAGTTTAGCTGACTCTTCCAGTTCAGAACTGGCAGATTTTGTCGGGCAAAGTTTTGCTGCCCACATGCTATTGGCAACTAAGGCATTTGGGTTGGGAAGAATATGCTATAGTTCCCTTCTGCAATGTTACCTAAACCATCTCTGTGCCGTCTTTTCTAGACATGTGATTGTAATGTTTTGATGTTGCAGGCATCAGACCGGAACAATTCGAACAAATTGCTTGGACTGCCTTGACAGGACTAATGCAGTACAGACAATGGTTGGGCTTGAGGTAAATGCTGCATGTTGTCGACTTGATGTGATCATTGCATGATGATTGTCTGGAGGATAAGATGGAAAATTATCAGAAATGTTCTGTGCTGTGCTGTGTTGTGTACAGCACTTGTACACAATGATATGCACGCACATGTGCAGTTCTTAAAGATTACTGTTGGTTTAGGTTTAGGTTTAGTTTTTTGTGCATTTGTTTAGGTTTAGCACTATGGGATGGAGACGGTGCACGTAACACCGTTGAGGAGAACTCTAGCATCTTCTCCCTAATCCGAATGTGCAAGTTGCCTTCAGTGCTTTGACACTGTTGGTTGGGTGGCAGGAAAGACATCTGGCCTGTAAAAAAGTGGAGGATGGTGGAGGTTGGCACTGCTTAGTCTGGATGGAGTGGTGCCCAGCCAGATGGTCGGTGTGTCTGCCTCTGTTAATCTTCCCTTGCACCATAAAGCCCAGAAGTTCTCTTCTGGCACCGGCTCACCCAGGTGGTCCCAGAAAAAGGGCCGTAAAACAGTTGTGTGTGTGCGTGTTGTTTAGGTTTAGCATTTTGTGTTTTTTTGGTTTAGCTTAGACTGTTTTGTTCTTATGTTGTTTGCTTTCGATGTGAAGTGAAGTTTTTGCTTAAATAAAGCAACTGTCATGTTCACATGTGACTTGTGTAATGAAACACAGGTACTGTCGCAGCAGCTGGACAGTCTGAACCTGCCTGGGGCAAGCAGGTCTCAGATAATGTCTCGATTCATTGAGGTCTTTAAACAGATGTGGGTTATGAATGGTGATCACCTCAGTCGACTCTATGCCGGCACCGGGGCACTTGGCAGTGGACGCTCGAAGGTAACTTTGGAATGACTTATGCTTTGTTTACCTGGAATCTTGTACATTGACACTGTGAATTTGTGACTTTGTTGTCAAGGAATGGTTGCTTGTCAAGCATTCAGTCACCACAGTTGCAGAAATGTCATTAATGATATAAGGAAGGTAGCTGGCCAAATGCTCCTATGCTGAGCAAAAAGTCCCACTTGTACACCCATCCAAGACTTCAATCAAGGGTGCATATGTTTGTGAGTAGTTTCTTTGTGACCTATTAGCTTATAAAGGACTATTTAATATTTTAACAATGTTGAAAAGATAAAAAATTAAAGTCAACAACAAAGGATAACAAGGCAATTGTAGACATCAGACTTTGACCCGAGTGAGTATATGCCCTATTGTTGTCGCTTTTGTCTGGCAGATTATGTGAAAATATGACCTCCTTCACAAAACTAGAAGTACATAGCGTATTGCATTATCGTCATAGGAGGACTGAGCTGTAGCCACTGTTAACATATAGGAAAATTTCCTGAAGTTTGTGTATGTGGTTTTTGAGGTATGCGAGTGGACAGACAAACACGCATAGAGGCAGACAGACATACAGACATGTTCATTGCAGTATTTTGCACCCCTGCTGGCACCTAACCAACAATGACAGTGTAATGCAGAATTTTGTGAGTCAGACAAACATTATCATGACTGTAACGTGCATTTCTTCAGGCAAAAGATGCAGCGATGTCAGCTGGCCGGACAATACAGAACAACTTCCTGGATTCGTCAAAGCAGGAGGCAATCGATCTGATGCTGCTCGGCAGCGGGATGAGGACTCACCTCGGTGATAAAGCTCTCACGCTGCTTGACGTCGACGGACTACACAGTATGTATGCAGCGGGAATCAACCTTGAGTTACGTGAATGGGTGCATAACTTTAGCATCTGAACCGCATCCTTATGAGTGCATTAAGGTGTCGTGATTTGACAGTTGTCAAACGAAGACGATAGTAGACCATGTTCTGTGTTTGTTGTGAGCAGTGCCGTCGGATGTGATGACGTTAATGATACAGAGCTATGCTGACTACATGCGGCCAGAAAACTTTCGCGTGTCTGTCGGAACGTGGAACGTCAATGGCGGAAAACATTTCCGTAGCATTGCATTTAAACATGAGCACATCACAGACTGGCTGCTTGACCTTCCAAAGATCATACGCAGTACTGCCCCCGGTATGTTGTGGCTCAGTGTTACATTATAATTTTGTGATGTTAGTTTTAGCAGTATTTAAGTGTTCTTCTGCCATCTTTAAGCGGAACCTGTTTTGCAGAAGTTTGGTATTCAACTTATTCTTGCAGCAATTTGACATATCTGGTCACTGTGTAAATAACATGTTATGTAAGCAGTGTAGGTAACAACGTTGAAGAGAACACTAGCATCTTCTTCCTAATCTGAATGCACCAGTTGCCTCCAGTAAGGGTATACGGGCAGTAAAACTTTGCTCCGACAAAATCCTACAGTTCTTAACTGAGGATATCGGCTAACACAGGTTGACCTGTATAAAGGCCTTAAAACAGTTGTTGTAGTTAGTCTGTAATACATTTAGCTGAAATAATCTTATGCTTTTCCTGTTACTGGCCTTACCTGAACTGAGATGAGAAAAATAGACCTTTGAGAGAGTATGATACGATATGACGGGAACACATATTGTATGCTAAAAAGCTGATAGTTAGCCAGCTTAATTTACTGCAATAGCAGAGAACTGAGGGTTGATGTAGAATATTGACTGGTTACAGAAAAACAGAGAATAATAGTAGTTGACTGAAGAAAGACGACATTACATAATACTTGCGTGCATAGTTGATTTCATTTTCTTGTAATTTTACTGCAGAAATGCTGGATGATGATGCTGATTTTAATGTTCCTGTTGACATATTTGCAATCGGCTTCGAGGAGATTGTTGATCTCAGTGCCGGCAACATTGTCAGTGCCAGGTTTGCTATCAGTTAGCCTGTTATTCTCTGAAACTACCTTATCATTGTTTGGCTGTTTTCTGTTTAACAAAAGTCTGCCACGGGATCATATGTTGTGTACAAAATGCTGTTGGTGCTTCTGTCTGGACATGATATTGAAATGTATGCAAATGTTTGTTTGCCGTTACTTGCAGTTTGAACCGTATTTGCCTTCATACCGATAGAAGTCTTCCCACTGAGTGTTTGAACAGCTTGGGCATGAATTGTGAGTCCACCGTCAATAATTATTGCTTGCACCAGGGATGTAAACGAGACCTTAGCTTACAAGACCGAGACCAAGACCTTCCTGCCATTCCAGGAGACCGAGGCAAGACCGAGGCATTTTTGTTACAAGACGAGACCGAGACCTTGCAAGGCCGAGACTAAGACGTTTTTCGAGACCTTCAACCTTCAGCATTGTACCAAAACAATGAATGGCGACGTTCAAATTAAAACTATTTATATATGACAGTACTGGTCACTCACAGTCTCACGCACTTGCATTGCAATAAATAAGCAGACTTGTGAATCACTAAACAATATAGATGCCTTGCATTCAAAACGATGTACGTGCAGTTTTGCAATGAAGCAAAAAGCTGTGCATATTGGCTTGTAAACGAGACCCTATTGTACGAGACCGAGATGAGATCGAGACATTTGATTTTCAGTCCGAGACGAGATCAAGACCGAGGCCTTCTCACGTTTCTAGAGACCGAGACGTTTGGAAACTACGTCTCTAGACCGTCTCGAGACCGAGACCGAGACTACATCCCTGGCTTGCACCATGCTATACCTTATAGGTGGACTCAAACTGTCAGGGACACAGTATACACAGCTGTCATATGACAACGACTAATTGCATAAGCACACCCATTGTTACTGCTACAGTATAAATTTATAAATAAGTAGTTGAGGTTGATGACAACTATGGGAGTGAGGTTTGGGAATGTGAACTGATTCTAACTGATATTGAGCATTGAAAATTCACCAGTTAAACGCAAGCAGAAAAGTGCATGTGTGTGTCTGTGTGTTGGTGTGCATTTGGTCCATGCTGGAAACGCATGATGTTGTGGAGCAGTAAACTACCAAATTTTAAAAAAGTATTTGCGTGGTTAACATTTTTTATTGTAAGAACTTACTCATTACTTATTAGCTGGTGTGACCTTGTAGCACAACAAATCAACGTGAATGGGGCAAATACCTGCAGGAGAACCTGTCGCGAGACCACAAGTATATTCTTCTGACATCAGAACAGCTTGTTGGTGTCTGCCTTTACATCTTCATCAGGCCAATGCATGCTCCGTATATCAAGTCAGTAATCCGCCATTTCACTTTTGAGCTGATATTTCAAGTTAATGTTCTTAAGGTCCTTTATGACCACACACATCAGGTGCACAGATTAAATAAAAATCACTGTTGTGTATATTAACTTAATTAACTCCACAGTCTTGCAGAATTTTACCACCATGACACCTGGTGTGGTAATCACCAGTGGCCCATACAGGGTGCTTTGCTTTAGTGGTGAAATGTTGTGTAAATTGCATTTTATTTCACATTTATGCTGTATTGCACCTGCTGATTTATTCTGCATATGTCACCGTTGAAACATGAGGGGACATACAGAGGACCCATAAAAGGTGACCCACTCCAGGAATCCACAAAAGGTCTCGGAGACATTTGGGGGAGACCTGACCTAAAGTGAAGTAAACTGGTAGGTTTATGTAGCGCTTTATAGATGATACTCGTCTCTCAGGTGTTCAGGTGTGACATATGCTAATGACCAATTGCACAGTTTTACCTGCCACCCCCATATGTTTAATTCACAAGTGGAAAGAGTGATACCTTCCTTCTGCCAGTGAGTCAGGATACTAGCACTGGAGAGCCGATGTGAAGGGAGCTACACGTCATCTCTCAGAAGTCCAGTAGTTGATGAACAAAAAGATGAGGAAGGAGGGTGATTTAGGTTGAGATCATTGTTTTCTTTCAGTGCTTTGACATTGTTGGTTGGTTGATATGAATGGCACATAAAAACATGCCACTTATCCCAGAGGTTCTTTTTCTGGAACACCTGAAGGAAATGGATCGCAGGGAAACTGGCCAATCCTGGTTGACCTGGAAACAGCCGTTAAAACGGATATGGTGGTGGTGACCTGTGCTATGGTGAGCATGGTTGACTGTTACTGTAGGGACGTGGCAGTGGTAAGCATCAAGACCGGTCTGGGCGGCGCCGCAGGCAACAAGGGAGCAATTGCAATACGCTTCCTGCTGCACAACACAACGATGTGTTTTGTCTGTTCACACTTTGCTGCCGGGCAGAACAACGTCAAAGAGCGCAACTCGGACTTTCACGAGATTGCGCAGAAAATCACATTCCCAATGGTCAGTTCAGTCGTGTTCTCTGACTTCATTTGATTTGTTTCCTTGTATAGTGCTGTCCCTTGCAGTCATTCTGAATATAAAGACTCTTCCAGAGTAACACTGATTAACTCTTCAATAGGTTGAGTAGCATAACTGTTATAGACTGTACCAAAAAAATATGAACTTGTGTGATAAGTGCCTTCAGTGCTTTGACACTGTTGGTTGGGCATCAGGAAGAGCATCCAGCCTGTGAAAAATTGAGTGATGAGGTGCTGGCGTGGTTATCTGTCTGGAGCACAGTGCAAATGATTTGCATATGGTCCAGCTAATGCCACTTCTACCCCCATGATCTCTTGCTTCATTAAAATCCAGAATGGTTTTAACATTTCCCCAGCTTTTCCTTGAAAACAGACAGTTAAATGGGTGTCTCTGTGTCTTGTATGATAAGTTATAATCTTAAAGGCACATAATTTACATCAGGTCCGTTAAAGTTTTGCTTCAATAATTCCCAAAGGTTTCTTTGCAGAGACGTTTAGGGGTCTAACATATTCGATAGGCCTACATAAAATAGGTCAATTGTTGTGTTATCTGGAATAGTAGTAGCACTTTGTATTTGTTTGTAAGAGATGACAAGACCATGACTGCAGAAGTCCACTCTAAAAAATAGAGTTAAACAGATTAGCAGTAAATAAATTGTCTTGCTTCGCACAACTAAACTAATCAGGAAGAGTTAAAATCTTGTTTACTAACTTTACTGAATGAATTTTTGGTTGTAATATTCACAGTTCACAACCTAATTGTCAGCTGTCTGATTCAGTCAACTGACAGACTTTTCGTTGCTCTTTTCTGCTGATGACTGTTCATTCAGTCACCCCCAAACTGTTGTACATGCTAGAAATTGACTAATATTTGTATATTTATGTTGTCGTCGTTGTTGTTGTTAGGGTCGGAAGGTGTGGCACCATGACTACCTGTTCTGGTGCGGTGACTTCAACTACCGTATTGATCTCACCAAGGAGGAGGTGATAGACTTGATTCAGCAGGAGGACTTTGAAGGCCTGCAAATGTACGACCAGCTCAATGTCCAGCGACAGAATGGATCGGTATTTACACATCTGAGACTGTTCCTACCACCACTTCCACCTCACCTTTACCTCATCATCGGCTTTAATGACCATGCTCTAAGTGAACGTGTGTCAGCAAGTTCCAACTTGGTGTTCTTCGTCCATTTGTTCTGGAAGAGAACCTTTGGGGATAAGTGGCAGAGACTGTTTTATGGGTCGGCTGCCCTTCCTGTGACCAGTCGTCAGTTTGAGAGTGCTGAAGAAAACTTAAAAGAATTTACCCAACCACGGAAAAATGACCCACTGGCCTCATCCTTTCTTCGTTCACCACCATACTTCTGAGGGAAGGGCATTGATCCCTTATACTGGCTCTTCATCTTTCTGTTTGAGTACTGATGACAACGATAGTCATCACAATAAAGTTATACAGAACCATTAACTCAAAACGAGTGTGGAATGCTACTGTCTTTCTACACAATACTGCCTTTTTCCAGATACATTTGGCTTCTTCGTGTATAATTTTATCACAGGTTAATGTAACATAACTATGGATGCATGTATGTGTAACGTGTCACATGCGAGTGCTTTGACACTGTTGGTTGGGTGAGAGGAAGTGCATCTGGCAGTTAAAGAAGCTGCAACAGTTATCTTTAAGGTTCTGTTTTGTGGCAAGTGAAGGAAGAGAATTAATGAGTAATTTTAACTAACACAGGTTCACTTGGAAAATGGCCATTTATGTGATGTATGTGCATGAGTATGTGTCATGCATAAAAAATTAATAGTTTCACAACATTCCATCTGTGGGAATTTAACTTTGTGGCAGTATAAGCTCTCTTGAGTCCCTTCCACTTTTTACCTGCACAATGCTAGCTAGGCAGGTATTAACTGTCATTGTATCTGACTGTCTGTCTGTCTGTCTGTTCATCCGTCTGTCACAAGTCTTTAATGCTCTGCTGAGATGGCTAAATGTAGGATCACGCAAACAATGCCACATGATAGCCCGGGGACTCTAGTTTTCTGACACCAAAAATCTCAGCAAAACTCAAACGGGGTCACCCCAATAGAGACACCAAATGCATGTGGGGTATGTTAAAGGAAGGTGCGATAGCTGCATATTGGCGACTTTCGACGTAAAGCATTGTCATCTTAGCTCAGTCGCAACTTTATCACACTGACCATCCACCTTACTTGTTTGCAGCACGTTTGCCATAATGCAGCACGTTGTACGGGTTTGTCAGCAACAGCTGATCCTTGTTTATTTTCGCTAGTCTTGTGCTACAGGTTTTCCATGGCTTTAACGAGGGTCCAACAAACTTCATACCAACGTACAAGTACGATCTATTCAGCAACGATTTTGACACAAGTGAAAAATGCCGTGTTCCAGCATGGACAGATCGTGTACTCTGGCGACGTAAACCAGTGTCCACAACTGCAAGCACTGGTTGGTTGACTACAACGTTGCTTGTAGCATGTATTGTTTTTTATGTACCGGTATTTAGTGTTTTATAGTTATTTTCTGTCGGCTTTTGTGAGTTTCCTTCAATGTTTTGACACTGTTGACTTGGTACCAGAAAGGGCATCTGGCCTGTGAAAAACTCGTGCCAATTATCCCAAAGATGGCAGGTGGAGGAAGAAAAAACTACAAAGTTATTTTATGTGTTGGAGTAGTTGCTGTGATTTGTGTTGTATGTTGCCACTTTTGCGCTACTAGAAACATGCCAGTGTAATATAACCAGTAACTCGGTAGCCGAGTGGCTATGGCGTTGGACTTGCAACTCGCAGGTTGCGAGTTCAATTCCTGGCCCGGCGCTGTCGAGTAACAACCTTGGGCAAAGTTGTTTACACCCACGTGCCTCAGCAGGTCGCAGTGGTTTAGCAATGGCATGATTGACTGCGGTGTGAGAGGCCG
>Ga0056133_10000322_pt1 | contig 11200 bp, 7 predicted proteins | sample WorMetGr2BELIZE1_FD_67351 | JGI IMG/M metagenome (GOLD analysis project Ga0056133, IMG submission 67351) | Marine gutless worms symbiont microbial communities from Max Planck institute for Marine Microbiology, Germany - Inanidrilus... ... | reverse complement strand
GACCTCTCCTGTCTTGCAACTTTCAAACGATTGGTAAAGACTGAACTTTACAACCGAGCTTACCTTCGCTGATTCGTGACCTTCCGCACTTACGATTCTTCACTCTGTGAATGACTTTAATGTGCGTCATCAACCGCGTAATAATAATAATAATAATAATAATAATAATAATAATAATAATAATAATAATGCATGGCGGTATGCTGTATGACCCGATTCAAGGTCAAGGTCACGGGGCCTCTGAAGTTCCGAAGATTGCACTTTTCAAAGTCTATGTCCTCCACCACTTACAGAGGGAGCTGGCAAATGACCATTAATTCTTAAACTAGAGCACAATATCTAAATTGATCGGGCCAGATTTTTGAAATTTGTCCTAGTTTTTGTGTCACGTGACCTTGAACTTGGTGCGGTCCCTGCGGTTAGTCTGTCCAGTAAAAAGTTTTTCCGATTTCAATGACATTTGGTAGGTACATACAGGTCGATCAGTGATGCACGACAGTATGCCGTATGACCCAATCTAAGGTCAAGGTCACGGCGTCTTTAAAGTTCTGAAAATTGCATTTTTCCAACTCTAACTGCTCCGCCATTTACAATGGCAGCTGGCAAATGACCACTAATTCTTAAACTACAGCACAATAGCTAAATTTGATCGGGCCGGATTTTCGATATTTGTCCTAGTTTTTGTGCCACATGACCTTGAACTTGGTGCGGTCCCTGCGGTTAGTCCATCCACAAAAAAGTTTTCTGATTTCAATGAAATTTGGTATGTAGATAGAGGTCGATGAGTGATGCATGACCGTATGCCGTATGACCCGATCCAAGGTCAAGGTCAAGGTCACGAGTAATTGAAAGCCACTCAAGAGGAGTCGACCGTCAGTCCCGCACCGGACTAAATTTTGCTTTGTTAAAGTTGAGAACGGTTTAACCTGTCTGGTTTCGGCTCACCCGTGTTGCCGTGCAAAAGAAGCCATAAACGGCTGTCTGTGTCTGTTGCTCGGTGCTGAATTATGACATATCTGCTCGCCTGTGAATTGTATGCAGTGATTGCAGTGTTTTGCCAGCTTTCCTGCGTGAGTGGCACACGTTTAAAAGGTAGTCATTGCATGCCCGTTTATTTACAGCTGCTCTTCTACGCAACATTCCTAATCTATCAGATTTTAGCTTCTGTTGACGCTGTAGTAGTTAGCATGTGAATGAGCAGTGCAACAGTTGAGATGGTTTTTGCCTTGTTACGTTTCACGTGAGTCGTAGACCACGAGAAATGTATTGTGGTCACGCGCGTCTGTGTGTCTGTCTGTCTGTGTGTCTGTCCGCGGCCACATGTCCACACTATTGCACGGACCCGGATGTAACTTGGGGGAGTGGTATGGGATGCCCCCTAGTTGTGCACTATTGGGTGGATTTGCAATCGGTGCACGGGTTGCGTTGCTATGGCAACACTATGGAAATGCGTGGCAGAGCCGAGCTGTAATCCGCCAGGCCCACCGCACGCCGCACGCACTACGCATGCCGGCGAAGACTCCCCTCGCCGTCGATAAAATCGACGCGCCTGCTGCGTGCGCCGTTCCATTTCGTCCATACTGCGGGGTGTTGTAACGCGAACGCGAAATGTTTGCGAGTACATGCTTGTACTCACTCTATGCCTAGTTGAATGTGTGATAGAAATGGTGATAGATGGCATGTTCTGTAGATGTGCCTAGACCATCTCAAACAGTTGAAAGCTGCCAGAATGACGCAGGTACAGACTAACACATTTTTGCTTTTTCATTATTGTACACTGTTGGTTGGTCATCGGGCAGAGCAGTTAAAGGTACTCCCAAGGACCACATATGCCGGTTCTGATCTCCATTTTACTGGGCAGACAGTCCACGGGTGACGTTAATCATAAACGCAGAAGTAGACTGTAACCAGGAAGAGTAGCTGGCTTATAAAAATACCACCGTTGTGTCATTGGGGGAACACCTTTGGGCATCAGTAGCCGATACGTCTGGTAATTTCACAACATGTGCTGTCAGTTTTTCTTCAGCTTATGTTCTGGTATCATTTATTATAGGTAAAGTGTTAAATATGTGGTCATTTATGCAACCAGTTTACTGGTCCATGTAGATCAATCAGTCTGCTGTTTCTGTATGTGTACGGACAGTGACTTTGAACTAAATAACCGTTCACCTATATATTCGGCATCCTTTACCCTGTCTAGATCGGGTCATAGGTCAAAGTTGAAGGTCACAGGAGAAAAATAGATCAATATCTTGTACAGAAAAGCAGACCTGAATTTAAAACCGAAAATAAAAAGCGGCAGCTGTGTAGTTTTTCAGTCGGCTCAAACTGTTTCTAAAGTGATCTGTGCCATTTTCCAGATGTATCTGGGTTAGCTGGTTGTCATTTAACTCTCTGTCTCTCGATGCTGGATAAATTTTCATTTCTTTTTGCCCGGTGCTGTATATGTACTGAGTGAACTAACACCAAGTCGGTTATATTAACATGTTGACACATACATGTATATGACACTTCGGCACCCTGCCCGTCGTTGTTGACTTTTGTTGACGTCCGCCCCAGGGTCGAATTTTGTCGATATTAGCACCAAAAGAATTAAATGATTTGGAGTTGGCTTTCCACGTGCCAGATGTCACGGTACGGAGACGATGCAGGTAACACCATTGAGGAGAACTCTGGCGTCTTCTCCATGATCCGAATGCGCTGGTTGCCTTCAGTGCTTTGACACTGTTGGTTGGGCGACAGGAAGGGCATCCAGTCTGTAAAAAACATGGGATGATGGAGGTGCGCATTGCTTAGTCCGGATGGAGTGGCGCCCAGCCGGATGGTCTGTGTGTGTGTCTCTGTTAATTTTCCCTTGCACCATAAAGTCCAGAAGTTCTGTTCTGGTACCGGCTCATCTAGTTGGTCCCGGAAAAAAGGCCGTAAAACGGTTGTGGTGTGTGGTGGTTTCCACGTGCCAGATATCTTTCCAGGCCCCAACCAACAGTGTCAGTTCACTGAAAATATTTTTTGGTATGTATTTAGTTAGAAGTAATAGAAACGTTCTGTTACAGTTAAATATTGAAATGAAACAACCTGGCCAGGTCTTTGCAGAGTAGAGACATTATTTTTGTTTGGGCACAGTGTTAAATGGTTTCTTACCGGAGCTTTATATACTTTTCTGCAGTTTGGCAGAGGTTCGAATTAATATCATTTTGTTTTTGAAACTCTGCAGGACGAGTTTTCGGCGCTGACAAAGAACATGTTGATGCAAGAAGTCGATCAGTCGATGGCCCAACAGCGCAACCTTGTCACGATGGTACAGAAGTTGGACTCCGAAGTGGCCCTTTTGGAGCAGAGTCCGGTCTCGGGTCCGGGCTCCTCACCTCCCATTACCACTGCTGGAGTTTCGACAGCGCCGACAAAATCGCCGAGGTCTGGGCGCAAGAGACGAGGGAGTAGACGCAACCAGCAAAGCAGCGACAGGATGACAACTCCCGCCGCGTCGGCAGTCAAAGACGTCGTCGTCTCCATGCCGGACCAGCGAGCGTGCGTTCCGTCAAATCTTCCGGCACACAGCGCGCCGTTGCCGAATCCGGCGGGTTTTATGCCGCCGTTCAGCTGCGCGCCGCCCGGTCACGCCGTTGCCGGTTTCCGCGCCGGTCTGATGATGGCTCCGATGACCGGTACGTCGATCGGCGGCGCAATGATGCCGGGCGTCCGCTTCGTCAACGGCGACGACGGTCCCATACGGTTTCCGAAACACGCGGCGCCCGCGGCGGGCGTCGCCACGTTGCGGCTGCCTCGCGGCCGACAGGACAGTTCCAGTAGTACGGACTCGGCCGAGACGGTGCGTCACCTCGAGCACGGCACGTGCGTCGGCGACGTCGACAGATACCTGACGGCAAGCGCGATGATGCAGTCGGCCGCCGGGGCGGGGCCGGTCGAGAAAACGAGCGGAGGGGCGTTCGTCGCGCCGTCGGCCGTGTCGAGCGCCCAGGGCATGCGGTTTTATTTCCGCCCGGCGCTGCTGCCCGGCGTGTCGTTTCCGGCGTCGCGCTCAGAGCTGGAGCAGTACAAGCAGGTCGTGCACGGTTCCGCACACGTCCCGCCGACGGACGCGTCGACGGCCAGCACGCCGAAGTCGCAGGGCGTTCGTCAGCGGTCGCCGGGCCGCGGCCGAGGGCGCAAGCCCGCTGCCGGCCGGGACCAGAACGTCTCACGGAACGTCGTCGTGCCGGTGGCCACCACGAGCTCAGTGTCGAGGTTCTTCTCGGTTGGAATGGTGCCACAGTCGGTGTCGATGCACGCAGTCCGAGGAGTCGCACATCCTTACATCACGGCAGTGCACGGTATGTTGAGGCTCACGATAGACACTGCAGTATGCAGCCTTGGCTGCACGCCTGTACTGCAGTGCCTAGGTCAACTTAGCCTTGCACTCTGTTTGGAACGGTAAAATAAGTATCAGCTTTCAGGCTGAGTAAGGCGACGGTGGATGTGGGCTGTGGACTTGTGTGCCAGGTTGGCTAGCTTGGTCTGAGACTCGGTGACTATTTGGCACTAAGTCTGCGTTTATCACTTGAACCGTGTGAACTCCCATGATGGCTATAGCCATGATGATAATACAGTAAACAGTGGCATTCATGTTATTGTTATTAACTTATTATTGCTATTTATTTTTTATTATCACCCCTGGTAGTGAAGATCCCAAAGGTTAAAAACAAAGAAAACAGACTGGAATGGCTGTTTCTTAATCTCATCTTCAACTGGCTAAGTTTTGTGGAACAGGATTGAGTTGAATGGTCACATAATTGTCATGTACTTGTATGTACATTGAGAACTGATTCTTCAGCCGAGGAGTTTATGTTTTGAGTTGGATTACTCTGCAATTTCGGGATGAACTTATATTTAAATTTTTGGAAGGTGTAGGCCTAGAGACGAGAGAAATTCCAGGGAGGTACCAGGGTAAAAAAATCTTGTCGGGTAAAACTTACTTGCTAACTTCACGTTTGGAGCTACAGTGGAGTTTAGTAGTAGACCGTGCGGTGCTTTATGTCACCTATTTTATGTATTTTTCTGCTGATTATGTCATCATAAACATTTTTGCAGAATATGCACTGACATTTACAGTGTATGGGTACTGCTACTGCATCTGTTTAACTGCCTTTTTTCCACGACAGCCTGGGTAAGCTGGCACCAGAAAGGTAAACCATTCTGGATTTTACTGGATCAAGAGATGATGGGGTGGCAGTGGCATCATTTGGACTATATGCAAATTATTTGCACCTCGCTCAAGACAGAAAACCATGCCAGTACCTCACCACTCAGTTTTTACGGGCCAGATGCCCTTCCTGCTGCCCAATCAACAGCGTCAAAGCAATGTATGGGTAGCACTGACAATAATGTATGCATAATGTATAATGTAATTTCATATTTTTGCTAGTTAAATAGCCATAGCAGCAGTAGGGAGATGGCATACATAATACCATTAAGGAGAACTCTAGCGTCTTCTGCCTATTCCGAATGTGCTACTTCCGTCAGTAAGGGTATTTGGTAGTTAAACTTTGCCACAGCAAAATCCTCCAGTTCTTGACTGCTTAACTAAGGGTGCCAGGTAATATATGTTTACCTATATAATGGCTGTAAAATGGTTGTGTTTGTGTATGATAAATTAAACAACATGCATTTGGCTAGAATTATTACCATGTGATTCTGCAGTATAACCTTTATAACCATGCTTATTGTTTTGTTTGATGATATTAACGTGTTTGTATATGTTATGCTGTGTTCAGATGGTAGCCGATCAGATGGCGAAAAGGCAGTTGCAGGTCTGGAGGTTTCCGGCAATGGAAAGCCGTCATTCTCCAAAGCGACCGTCATCCTGCCGAGCCGCACGGTGCTGCCGACCTTTGCACGAACGCCGCCGCCATCTTCGCTCGTCATCGGCATGCCGCGCTTCGATCAGAAACTCGACGAATTGACGGCCGAGAGAAAGGCGGCTCGGTGTGCGGCGGAAGCGATGGCCAACCTGTCGGTGCTGCCGGTAGCGGCCATGAGCGTGCCTCCCAGCGTGTCGAGTACTGTGGACTCCCTGCAGTCGGTGGCTGCGGCATCTACGGCCGAAGTGGAACATCGTGGTTCACCGTTGGCCACGATTGCGTCCAGGTCGACAGCGATGCCGATGGACGTGGAACCGTCTGATGCAAACGACGCGTCGTTGCCGCTGGCTCAGACGGACAAGTACAGCGGCTACGATCGACACTTCAAGAAGAAGTTCTTCGGGTCCGAGCGTCGGCCGCCGAGCAGCGAACCGGTCGCGAGGGTCGGCGATCCGGACCACCCGGCCGGCGACGGCGGACGCGACGGGAATGTGTCGAGTCCGGACGTGTCGAGCTCGGTTGCGTGCAAGAAGGCGCGTCTGGCCGAGCCGGGCCGCGGTGCCGTCTCGCCTCTGTGCGTGTCCGCTCAAGGTCCTACTTCCGCGGTCACCGAGCTGCTGCCGTCGACACCGACCACGTCCGCAGTGACAGCTTCTCAGCCATCGTTCGTGCGACTCTCGGGCGACGACACGTCGCGCGGATCTCCGTCTCGTATGAGCACGCCGACACCGGTCAGTTCCACGGCAGCAGCAGATTCGGAAGCCGCGTGTTCTACGCCGTGTACAGGCAAACCGTCGTCGTGTGCCGACTCGGGTCTGGTGGTGACGCTGTCCACAGCCGACGTTGGTAGCAGCCAGCCGAGTGTTTGCCCTTCTGGACAGACCGTGGACGAACAGGCAGCACGAACGGAGACCTCGTCACCGTAGTCGGGTCCTGTTTGGTTTTACTGCGTGCAATTGAAACCGAAATAGCACTGATGCATCTGTAACTGGATGTGTTTATGATCTCCGTGACCGTGTCCTGAAGGCTGGTGTTATTCTGTTTGCTAAGTCTTTTTAGTGCAGGCGAGTCTGCCAGCAGCAGACACTGGCTGCACTGTTATTGATGACCGGATCACCACCACGGTTTTACTACTGTTGCTGTTATTATGCACTGTGGGACAGAAAATTGCACCCTTTATTTTCACAGTTCAACGTCGTTAAACCGAATTCTGTTTTTAATAATCTTTGGAATGCCGATTACAAAATGGATCTGCAACAGAATGCCAACAGAGTGGCATGCCTGATAGGAGTTTTTTTGGTACTTTTTGAAAACGCAACGTAACGTCAGTCAGTGACGCTGTGCTGGATTTGTCACCGAGCTGCAATCGGACGAAGTTCCGCAAAATTATTCGCTGAAAAATCTGTACTCCAAAGTCGCCTTAGTCGGACAAATGCGAGTGAAATACAGTGTTTGATTTCTGGAAGGAGATGGGCCCATTTCTAAAATTTTTAGTATGCCACTATATATGACCGCCAATGACTGATTTCTTGTGCGGAAGTTTCTTTGACGTGGTCGATGAAACTGTTCGTCGATGTTCACTAGCACTTGAATTTCCTTTTCGTATCACGTCGGTCCATATGTCGACAGACCGTCAGTTTTTACGTCCTTAACACTGTCTGTTAGTAACGCGAACTGTAGCTAGCAAAGCCCGAAGACTGGCACAGACAGGTTGTTTAACGGCATTGAACATGCGTGTATATATTGCAACGCGAGTTGTTGATTTGGACCGACTGCATTAGCAAGATGTATATGCAGTCGGATCGAACGCAACCGATGTACAGTTGTGAAACGTTGGCAGGCAGCATTTGTGTGAACATTTTTACGGCAGCATTTCTTTTGCAGGTGCCACAGATCCTTGTTTTTAGATCTGACGAATTTGCGTGTGTATGTGTGGAAATATTTGCGCAGTGTGCTGCTGTTCTGGTGACGTTGCGTACGTTCTGTCCGTGTACCAAGGCACCGTGGTAAACCGTCATAGATCTTCATTGCTTTGGACCCAGGTGAACTTCTTGCTTGCGAGAACTTTGCAACTTTGTTGGAGTGCCAGCTAGGTTCCGTATCATTGTTTTACTTTGTTGCTAACTTCACTAACAGCAACTGATTAATTCTGCGAAAATACTTAACAGCCGATTACCGTTACCTGAGAGAAATAGTCGATGACTACGTGTATTTTCTGGTTTGAGTGAATGCCTGTGAATTCTTTGCATGCACGCATGTGCAGTTATTATTTACTCTTGTTTAGAACTGTAGGTGCTGGGAGTGTTACAAAAACAAATGAGAGAAGTGTGTCGAGAAAAGTTCGTTGGCAGTTTTGAAAAAATATTTTGAGTATCTTAAATAATCTGCGGTTGCCATGATATGTTAGCAAAGCTTATGTGTGTACTACAGAAAACTATTTGACTTTTGGCAACCACACCCACAAAGGCGGGAAATTTGTCACTTTATAGTTTCTGTTATATCAGTTGACTTCTGTTATTTACTTGTACATCATAGAAATGCAGGTTTTAGTAGAGTGGTGGCAGTAGATCCGTGGCATCCCCGCCCTTTGTGGGCATCATCGTCAAACATTGAACGGCTTCTGTGGAATATGTATAAATTTTGAATGTTCGTTCAAACTTGCTTGTGTTAATTTTCTACTGAACTATGCAATAAGCGTGCAGTCGGACTTTTATCCAGCGGATGCACCTCGGCTGAGTGTAGTTAGTCCTGTCATTTACCGTGTATCTTTATAATGGTGACCAGACTGCTTATCTACTGGTTTGTCTGCTGAGACGAAATATGCAGAATTCCTGTAACGTTGACTGTGGAGACGATGTTCGTTAGATTAGCCAAAGTTAGGATCGTTTGATTTATGTTGTTACCGACCTGTTTGTAGTTGTTGAGTTTGATCTGAACTTTCGGTTTTGGCTTTTTGTTTAGCGTCGTAATTTTTTCGGCTCAGATTGTACATTGCAAAAGTATATTGCACCACCAAAAACATTTTTATGATATTTTGGCGTATTATTTAGCGGTGTGCGATGATTCTGTGTGAATGGCTGTATTAGCTGCAGCGGCTGTAGCCAGTGTGTAAGTAATGCATGACTGATGTGATGGAAATTGTATGTTTGATGGAGTTACTTTTGACAGATCTTTTCAGTGCTTCACGTTGCTGGTTGGGTGACTGGAACCGTTCCAGTCTCTGTATGATAGAAGTCCTGACAGTGTTCCCACTCACCTGGAAAACCTGGGAAACTCCTGGAATTTTGTAAACCTGGAAAACTCCTGGAATTTTATGTTAAACCTGGAATTTTTGGTATAATAAGTCGATTTACGCTGGTTATAACACTGTAATGGCTGGCTGTAAATGTAATAAAGTAAACTACACATGTTATCAACTCTGTAATAAAGTAAAAGTGAAAAGACAGTATATAAAAGTTGACTTATATACAATTATATAATAATGGTTGCATTTCTGGTAATAAATGTACCGGTGAGGATAGGGGCCAATGTGGGGGAGGAGGAGTCGGCCATACAAAAGCAAAGTACAGTGCATATATTTTTACAACATACTTTCTACAGCAAGTAACTGTGACCAAAAGCACCTGGAAAATTCTGAAATTGGACTGGAAAACTCCTGGAATTTTTTTCTTCCAAAAGAGTGGGAACCCTGCCTGAGGGTTCACCTTTGTGAGAAGACCTGGCTGAACCTCGAGTAACTCCGCAAAAGGCCGCATCGCCACCACACGTGGACGGTTCAATCGCATTCGCCAGGCGGCGCCAATGTGCACCTCCATCTAATACATGCTTCCTTCGACCTACCCGAGCCCATATCCCAAACGGCATCTCCATCAGTTTGGCCGTCTTCGCACAGCTTACGGCAGAGAGTTTGTATATTTTACAATGGGCCTCCCCTTTCCCTCCTCAGAATTGTCCCTTCACATTGGGGGAACTGGACCCCCATTTAATACATGGTTCCTAGGGCCAACCGAGTTCACAGCTGGAGGGCAAGAGGGAAAATTATCAGGTCTGTTCTGTGCAGTATTGTGAACTGCACACACATGAACGGAACTAACAGTTCTCTGGATTGGGTTTTGTCTCACTGGGCCCATTTCAGTGTGCTTAGATTCATTTTTGTTTATGTATTATGTCGTGTCTTTCTGTATATTGCATGCATGTGTAGTATTGTAACATGGTGAGGTGGACCTGGTGGGATTGAAGCCTGATCCTAATGCTCATGACACACGCTCCAGAAACGGCACCAGAAAACTGGCGTCGGTTTCTGGCGTGTCTGTCATACAGTCTGGTGCCGAATTTTTCTGGCGCCAGATTCTGGAGTCGGATAGAACATGTTCTATTTCGCGACAGAATCTGGCGACCACTTGATCAAAATACTGATTTGTGATTGGTCAGTGTTCAATGTTGTTGTTGTTTTCGTTCGTTGGAGTTGTAAATTTTGTTTGTATTTTTGATTATTGAAGTTATTTCACTTATTCAGTTGATTTAACATGAGTTGGACGGATAACCAGGTAGAAAGTTTGATTACTTTTTATTCGTACGTGTTGGTTTCTGGCGCCAGAAATTTTGCAACTGGCGTGAAAAACCGACGCCAGTTTCCTGGCGCCGGTTTCTGGAGCGTGTGTCATGGGCATTAGGACTACTACTTCCTTCAGTGCTTTGACACTGTTGGTTGGGTCATTTGACCTGTAAAACCCGTCCCGATATGACCGATAATGTGTTTAGTGGGACGTTAAACCATACTCAATCAGTTCACGACCCAAACAGCATGATGTCATGTTCTGTCCTTTCCTTCTGCAATGCACAGTTTTTGTTGACACACACGCATGCCGTGGACCGTCACTAGATAACTGAGCACTATCCTCTGACCTTGACCTTCAGTATGAATAGCAGCTGCTACTGCAAGTAAACCGCCCACTGTAACACATTACATGACCCCGTAAACCTACTGGAGAGGCACCGCCTCCGTCGTAAGCTCCGCCCATCGTTACAGCATCTGGCAGATTAATAGCGTAGATTGATAGATAGTGGAGTCAAACGGATTATGTTGTCTTCCATTGGCGATTGTCTGTGGACCGAATGACCTGTGGTGATTGGTTGCCTTTGTTCTTTTTTGTCATTATTGGTTCACGGCAAAGTGACCATTATTCGTAGTGTCTGTCTGTCTGTCTGTTTGTTTGTGCAGAGTTTTGCTCAGCCGTCTTCGATCCGATTTGGATCAAACTAGGACACATGTTACATGTCCGGGTCTAGTTGTGTCCCCTAGAATATAGGGGCTCTGCGACCCCTGGGGGCTGGGTGACCCC
>Ga0056133_10000321_pt1 | contig 11238 bp, 6 predicted proteins | sample WorMetGr2BELIZE1_FD_67351 | JGI IMG/M metagenome (GOLD analysis project Ga0056133, IMG submission 67351) | Marine gutless worms symbiont microbial communities from Max Planck institute for Marine Microbiology, Germany - Inanidrilus... ... | reverse complement strand
GATTAGGCGAGGAAAAAAAAGAAAGAAGAAAGAAGAACAAACCACAGCATGAAAATATAATGGTCTGCCATATTCCATAGGGCGACCATAATTAGCTGGGGTGCCCCAAATACGCCAACAGATCTCAGCCATTAGTGGGCCGAAGTTCACCATATTGTGGGGACATGTGGAGGAGATATTGCTGTTTAACAAGTTTTTTTCCGATTGTCAATACGTGCCTCAGTTGCGAAGATATGGCCCGACAAAGTTGTGCAATGGTGCGCAAATGGTGATTTTTTGTGCAATTTTTGCATCCTGTATTTCAGCGAGTTGCGTGCAACACATTTTAGACATGCATTCTAAATTTGCACTAAGGCCACATCATGTGTGGAAGTATGGTAGACATCCAGTCTCCAACCGCTGTGATTAGGCGAGGAAAAAAGATAGAACTAGAATGTGGGCCAATGCCAAACATGATGGCCGCCCTGCCAAATATAGGTGGCGTCCTCTGTTCAACGCTGCAAAGTTTGGCTGATGCCCACTGCTAGAGTGCTGTGCAGTAACGCTGCCAAACGCGAAACCCATTGAAATTTGCAGGGGTGCCCCAAACTCGCCAACAGATCTCAGCAGTTAGTAGGCTGAAGTTCACCATATTATCAGGACATGTGGAGGAGGTATTGCTGTTTAGCGAAGATTTTTTTCCGGTTGTCGATACATGCCTTAGTTCCGAAGATGTAGCCTGTCAAATATTCGAAGGTTCAGAAATTCATTCAAGGTCGTTTGAAGTCACTACAGTTTTCATATTCCGACAGTGCTCGATGAGTCCTTCAAAGACGATACCAATGTCACTAGGATAACTGCTCATGATAGCTGAAATTAGAAGGATAACAACCCAAATTTCATGAATGATAATATGTCAGTAAACTACCAGTGGCAGCATCCACCAGCAAAGCAGTCAAAACTCATTCATAATAATACAAGTGTACATGACCATTAATGTTGCAGTATATCATTACCAATATCCGCACTCTTGTAAATCTCGGAAGTGAAACGCAACAGCATATCAAATGAGGGATGGAAACCATTGTGTAACAAAAAACTATAGTAGCCAAAATGTAGTAACTAAATCAAAACCAGCCCAAAGACACAACTGCTGCGGTGAATTTTAGAGAATGGCCGATTCGGGTAAAACGACCGATGTCCGATATTCCGATGTTCAGGTGAAAAAATTCCGATGTCCGATTCCGATGTTTAATTGTTCGGTCATGCTAAACTATACAGGCGAGGCAGGTGACGTTCGATGACAGCGAACGATCGCTAGCCGCCTCGCCGGACGACCGAGAGTGGCGATTTGGATGCACGTGGGAGGTGCTAATTACGTAATCGCCCACTGGTGGCAGCGCACGTTTGAGGCGGGCCACGCGGCGGACGATAATTAGTGATCTCGCGTACGGGACAACATAGCATTCCATTCATGATTTAAGTTAGTGTTGTTACGGTGGCAGGAATTTGCAGCTCGGTCAGTGGCGGTGTTTTGTTTGACATGCCACCATCAATTATCTGCCCCATTCTCTTCCCCTCACGCCTCGTCGCAACGCACACGTCAACCGCCATTGTTAATAATACCATGTTTACACGATGCGATCATCGCGGCGGTGGGTTGCGCGACCGATCGCCTCGTTCAACGGCGCATAAGTCGACTGATCGCAGTTGACTGATCGCGCTAGTAGTCCTAGGTACAAAATACCTTGCCACTACTCCGCTATAGTCTAAAGCCGTGAGCACAGCGCCCGACCTGACTCAACTCAATCCAACTCAGTCCAGTCGAGTTCAGCTGGGTCGGTCGCTGTGATTACGCCCTAAAACTAATCAACGCAATCTGCACTGTGGGTAGGCCTACCTATTCAAACTACTACGCCTATTCAGCACACGTAAAAGCAGCCGCCTGCATGATGCGAAACAATGGAGTTGTCTTCATCGTCGCCCGTTGTTTTCCCGGCGTAGGACGGTACGATATCGACAGCTGTTTAGAATATAGCTGTCCTGCAGTCTGGCCACCGGGTGTCGACCAGCTAGCAACCTTGACAGGAACGCTATGTGGAAGAACGCAAGAGATACCGAACAAGAGTTCAGCATATTCAGACCGAAGTTCTCTGGGAACCGACAGAAGGACCGCTTGAGTGACGTCAATCATCGCATCGGATGGAGGCCAGTGATGTAATCAGCCGTAAGACCGGTCGGTTGAGATCGACGCGGTCAGCCCGGTTGGGCCGAGGACTTAGATGCACGTGATCGGCGATGCCCGCTCAGAAGCACATGCGACGAGCGAAGTCCACGCCGCATAGCTGGACCATCGTGCTGAATCGCACGAGTGGGGAAGTGACGCGTCGGGGGGGAGGACCGTGGTGTCGCCGTGCATTCACACGGGATCAAATGACACGGCATTTAGATGACTATCGCAGCTCGGCGGAATAGTGATGGGCAGTTTTCAGTAAACAGCACCCAGAAAGACCACCGAGAACACTGTAAGGTTCGATGGTAGACAACCACTGCATTGGCGGTGAAAGTTGGGTGGTCGTAACAACACTACTATTTTTGACAACATTGACATCTGCGATTTGCCGTCGCCGATTTGCCGATGTTCCAGCAGGCTCCAGTGTTGCCGATTTTCGATGTCCGATGTGTACATTGGCCGAACCCTAGTGAATTTTCCCGTGGGACAGTGTCTCAAACAAGCCCAATTGTGCAGGAAAAGTGCAGAATTGGCAACAGTGATTGTCAAAACCCAGTGCTGCCTGTAGACTGGCTGCCACCACTGCTATACATTTTGGTCATATTGTATGGCAGTATTTATCCATATAAATGTTCTGATTATAGGGATACTGTTTTTACATTGCTGTGGCTAGATTGCTGGTACCTGTGCTTGTTCCCATTGAGTGGTACGGACATTCTAACTATGATGCTGACCCAAACCTTAATCCAAAAACGTTCATGATACAGTGGCAGAAACTTTGTTTAATAAAAAAGCACAACATGTCCACATCAGTAGTAACAATAATAGTCATAGTAATTTGAATCCACCACTGGTGTCCATAAATGTTTTAGGTCGATTTGCTACCACTGAATTCTGTTTTGTCTCTCTGCAAGTCTTATATGCAGTTACACCTGCCGTGTTGGTTTTTTTGGTGTTTTGTAAATAAATAAGACAGTTCTTAAGATGTGTACTTCAACTGTGGTACATTGCAGATGAAGCCTCAGTGGCTACAAATGATAAACCAGCTGGGAGTGATATAAGTTTGTATCGTTACCCAGTGGCTCAACTACTAGACAAAGCTGATGAATGTATTAATTCACTGGACTATGATCTTGCTCGAAGGTTCTGCCAGCGAGCTGTTGATGCAGAACAGGAGAACACAAGAGCACTGGAGACACTTGGCTTTGTTGAACTACAGCGTGGTGATTATGAGCAAGCCAGACATGTATTCTTTTCTTTCATGGTTATCTGCTGTAGTGTGTTGTCGTACATCTGAATGCTGTGTGCCATTGTGTAGACCAGATGTGACTGCCTTTACAGACTTACTTGGTCATGAATTTCTTGAACTTGTCATTTCTGTGTTTTTGTTTCATTTTTCAATAATTTGTCTTGCACTGTATCGTATTCACACACATCATATTATCATAATTCTCTCCATCCATTAGTCTCGTGGACTGTGTTGTGTCTACATGACTCAGTGATGGACAACTAACTAATATTTTTTAGTTTAACTAAAAGTTAGTAGCTGTCTACTGTAAATCCTGAAATAGAAACCAGGTCTGAAATACCAACCACATCTTGAATACCTGCCGGGTTACAGTTCACTTGCATGTGGGGTCTCGGATCTGTACCCAGTAGGGTATCACTATTCGGCCGAATAACAGTAAACTAGAAATGTGGGCCAATGCCCAACGTGATGGTCGCTGTGCCGAATATAGGTGGCGCCCTCTGTTCAACGCCGCAAAGTTTGGCTGATGCCCACTTCTAGATGCCGTGCAGTATCGCGGCGAAGATGCCAAACCAGTTGAAATTTGCAGGGGTGCCCCAAACTGGTCAACCGATCTCAGCCGTTAGTGGGCAAGTTCACTATATTGTGGGGACATGTGGAGGAGGTATTGCTGCTTAACAAATTTTTTTCCGATTGTCGATACGTGCCTTAGTTGCGAAGATATAGCCCAACAAAGTTGTGCGATGGTGCCCAGATGGCGATTTTTGGCGACTTTTTTGCGTCCTATATTTTCAGCAAGCCGCGTGCAGCACGTTTCAGACCTGCATCCTAAATTCGCACTAAGGCCACACCATGTGTGGAAGTATGGCAGACATCCAATCTGCAATGGCTGAGATTAGGCAAGGAAAAAAAGAAGAAAGAAGAAGAAGAAACCACAGGGCAAAAATATAATGGTCTGCCCTATAGAGCGACCATAACAAATTGCACATTAAATGTGTAGCATAAGTGAGTAATTGCTAAACATGTGTTCACTGTCCATTGAGAAACATTGTTGTCAATTCACTGTAATGTGGATGTACAAGCAGAAGCCAGGGGTCCGACAAAGTTGTACTAATAGAAGCTGGGGCTTCGTTTTCAGGATTTATGTTTAACTTTTTGTATCACAGAATTCACTGAACATTTTGTCAGACGTTTTCATCTGGTAACCCTGCTATTCTAGTTATACCTTACCAGACATTGTAGCAAAATTCTGACTGAGTCGTCCTCAGTAGGAGTGCCAAATACAGATAGGGTATTAATTTTTTTGGCTTCATCAGGATGTTGCACCGTTGATTTTTTTTCTTCCGTTGTTCTAAAAGAAAATCTGGATTTGACATAACATCCAGTGATGTTAACAATGGAACTGGACTGAGGCCAAGACAGTGGACTTACCCAGCAAGCTCAAGGTCAAGACTAGGATGGCCAGAACAAGGCTAAGGCTTGAGACTTAAGTGATTTGAATAGTTGCAAAGAACATAATATCACCATTATCCCAGTATCGACAGTTAACGGCATGTCAGGTTTTTCTCAGTCACAATTTGCATCTCATGAAACCAATTGCATTTGACAGAGTGGTTTGTCATACTTGCGTGACAGAGAACACATTGTTGGAGTATTTTGAGAGAAAAGGCCGAGACTTTTGACGTAAAGACGAGGACCAAGGATATAGATATTGGCCTGAAGCATGAAGGCCAATGATTAATATCAGTGGTAACATCTCAGAAATGTTGCAAGTTAGCTAGAGATATGATTACTGCAGACCACTAATTGGAAGTGACATAGCTTGTCAACTTGATTTACCTTATCTGAAGTCACTTTGCTGTGACATTTCGCAGATTATTCTTGCCTGGAATTAACTTTGTATAATTTTCAAGATTTGTGGGAGTGTTGTACAGTCTGTGACAGCTATGAGTTTCTTATTAGTTTGGTCTTATGTGGTAGGCTGGGCTGCTTGTCAGTTTTTGAACACGTAAAATATTCACATATTGTATTGTATTTATAGCTTTCAAGTATTTGGGTTGTTTGCTTTTATTCTTCTCAGTTTGTGCTTACGTCGAACTTAATGTTTATAAATTGTTTAGTACTTGTTTTCCTCATTGAATCTTGGTTTCAGTGAATGTGTCGAGTATTGAATTGCTATAAGGTAGATACTTTAACACAAATAACATAGCTATATGGACGAGCCATACAGCTAGAGCCTGAAGTTGGTCACAGTAAATACATGTATATGGGTCAAATCACTGTTGGTCATGAATCATTGAAATATTTCCTTGCTGGAATTGAACTGATGAAGAAGTCACTAGCATCTTTAACTTCCAAACAGGTAATACAATTTAGTTGTGTCTGGTAATGTACCATGCTTGAAAAGTATGTGAGAGGTTTAGTGTTTCCTGTGATGATAATCTGCTGCTGCAAACCATTTTATTTGTACTTTATATTCAGTGTTAAGAGTTACACATAATCTTCAGTAATAACATCATTTAAAAGTCCCATAGCCATTTAGTAAACAGTTTGTGCTCAAGTGGTGGATCACCAGCAGTATGTACACTTGTCACTGATACGTTGATGAAGTTTGTGCCTGTGCAGTATACAGTCACATGTGACAAATCCTGTACTTTGCAGTGAGTGAGTAGAGCCTTAGTAGACAGACACCCGTTTAATGGCCTCTTTTTAGTACAACCTGAAGGCACTGAGTACAGCCTCGGTACTACAAGTGATAATGTGGTTATTTCATATGAGTACTGTATGCCTGACATTGAATGCTGATGTTCCATTAAGAAACTACTCGCACACACGAGCATATTTGTTTTGTTACAGCTCGTGCAGAGTGCATTTACTGTGAAATGCTGGTAGGATGATGATGGCAATGAAGCAGTGGGTGGTTGTGACACGGCGGGAAAAGACCTGACAGCTCGAGATCTCTCAAATGCTTATTGCTCTGTAGCTGAGATCTACCTCACGGATGCATGGTTTGTGTAAATCTGAGTGTTTGTTTCAGTATCATTAACTTTAAATGCTCTGACACCATTGCATGGGCAACAGAAGGGGCATCTGGACTGTAAAAACCTACAGCAGTTACAGAGTTCTCCACTGGAAAAATAGACCGGTTAATCAAGAACTGAAAGTTCTTACGTAGTGTTACCATTTGTTATTATCATCATTCATTAGATAGCTTGCAGCGTGTCTTCCAAACTCTCATCCAGTATGTCACAACCATAGCATACTAGAAAACTCTGTTGTCATACTGGTAAACAGGTAGTTTGGTCCAGTGGTAACGGTGTTGTTACATCAACAAATTTACTGTGTGTTTGACATTGAGCCAATTAGTGCTGAGGTGGATGACCATTTGTGGTACGTGACCAGCCATCCTGGTCAAGTCAGGGGCCTGATTTTCGAAACTTCCTAAGATAATCCTAAGATTTGCCTACATTTCTGGTAACTTTCTTGTAACTTTCTCGTAAGTTCAGAACTTACGAACTCCTAAGATTTTCCTAAGATCTTCGTAAGTTAATTTTCGAAACTCATCTTAGCGTTTCATACCTTTCTTGTGACTTCTTCATAAGATTGTCATAATTAAAAATAGCAGCCAATCAGAAGAGCCGAAAGTTGCTGTTGTTTACACGTTATTTGTGCTTACTTACTGAATGTCGGGTGTTGAACATTGCTATTTGTTTATGTATTACGTAAACGTGACGTCAGGGACAAAATATAGCAAATAAATGGCAAATAAATCAACAAAAGTTCACTCAGTGACCTTTACTCTTTGTAAGTTTGTCGTAACTGTGGTAACTTCATGGTAACTTTATCGTAAATCGGTCCTAGGACAGCAAAGTTGCTATCGTAACATGATCGCAAAGTTGTAAGGAATTTGTGATGAAATTACGATACGATTATGTTAGCATTTTTGGAAAATCAGCATAATCATAGCGTCATACTAAGATGTTCGTAAGTCAGATCATTGTCCTAAATTCGTCCTAAGATAATCTTCGGAAGTTTCGAAAATTGGGTTCCAGCCTACTAGCCTCAGTGGGATGGAAAATAAGTACCAGTCAAAGGGCAGTGGCAGTGCTCTGTAGCTGGGAAGGTAACCACACCAGTGTCACACCAGCCTTTGTCTATGGGCTCAGTGGCCTCAGAAAAGGAGATAAGCACCCTGCATATGTTTCTGTATGACACCTTTACCTTAAAAACAATGTTCACTGTAGTCATCTCGACTCATCGAACTGGTCATGTTGAAGAAAATACAAAGAAATCACAATGTTGATGCAATTTAAAAATTAGGCATATACCGAGTACAAGCACTTGCTGACATTTCACATTCGGCGCTATGTTGTCATAGCAACAAAACCCATGCACCAATTGCAAATCTGCCCATTAGTGCATAACTAGAGGGCACCCCCTACCATTCCCCCAAGTTACGTCTGGGTCCGTGCAGTAGTGTCGGAATGCGGTGAGGGACAGACAGGCACACAGATAGCCATGACCACTATACAATTCACGTCGTCTACGACTCGCGTGAAATTTAATAGAATAAAATCAGTAGAATCTGTGATGCATATTGTAACATTTGTTATTATTGTTATTATTATAAACGTTGATGTTTAGGGTGGCATTATCACACCCAAAATGTTGTAGGGCCACCTAACAAACATAAACAGTCACGTGTTAAGTTGTTAACAGTGACACAGCTCAGGTATTAGCATCCTTGCCAAAGTTGTCTGTTGTAGATTAAATTGATATGCATACTTGTGATTAATTCTATATATTAAAATTGGCTGTTGACTGTTGTCACCGTGACAGAGATTATTTGCACCCAAAACACTTGAATGGTATATTTACACTGTTAGTAGGCTACAGCATTGGTTGATTAAAAGAGATTGTTTACTGCAGTGATGATGAAGATGCTGAAGTCAGGTGTAAAGAAAACTTGGATTTTGCTGTTGCTGCTGATCCATCAAATGCTGAAGCCTATCACACGTTGGCCAGTTACTGGTTGTGCAAAGGTGACAGACAGGTTTGGCAGATATGCAGTGTTGTAGTATACTCTGCAGGAATTTTTTCAAATGGATGTTTTACTGATCAAACCACTTGCTGTAGAAACTCAGTGCATTAGTCTGCTGTTATTGATGTGTGCAGATGCATTACCAAATGTAGTCTGTATTCTTGATTTTTTTGCACTTAGTTTTTTTACTTTGCATTTTTTATTTATTCTAGTGTGTGTTTACAGTACAGAGAAGGTGTAGAAAAACGTTGTTGAAGAGAACTAGCATCTTCTCCCTAATCCAAATGCGCTAGTTGTTATCAGCAAAGGCATGTGGGCAGTAAAACTTTGCTTCAGTAAAATCCAGTTCTAACACAAACTGTATGAAATAAGAAATGCAAAGTGCTTAACTGGTGGGGGTGCCGGCTAACACAGGTTGACATGTATAATGGACGGCCGTAAAACAGTTTGTGTTCTGTGTATAATATGCCTATGTTGCGTTAATCAATTTTGTTATTATTTTTAGTTAGTGATTTCAGTTGATTTAACAGAAAACCAGGTGCACATGCTGTATATTTTTTTAATATCAAGTTTTAAAGATCACTGTTGCCTTCTTTTGTTACATTTTAATTTTTTTTCACATCACATATTACTTACGTGATTTTTGTTGTGTATCAGCCTAGCAGAGCTATGTGGAACACGATTCTGTTATGTATGTTCTGTCCATCTGTCTGTTCATTACATGCTGGTATTATATTGAAATAGCTGAACCCATCGTCATCCAGTCACCTCTGGATGGTAGCCTAAGGACTGTAGTTTTCTGTCACCAAAAATTTTGATGAAATTCCAATTTGTCCACCCACAACAGTGGCACAAGATACACACAGGGTAGGAAAAATTTGCGTTTTTCGTCAAGTGTCTTGCCATATCTTGCAATTTTGTGCAGTATCTTGCTGTATCTTGGAAACACAGGCTACGCATTTTAGCCATTATTATCCACTTGAAGAACTGTTCAAGGTAGGCAATGGTAATATGTCAGAAATGGTGTGCAAGACATAGCTATAGTGGAAAAGTAATTATAGGAAATCTAAGCAGTTTATCAAACAGCACAATTTCTGATGACCTTGAGTGACCTTCAGGCTCTACTTATGCCTGTGAGGCAGCTGTATAGAGAGTCACCTGGTCACATGGACGTTAGACACTGAGCTAACTGTTAGCTAACTGCTGACTTCGTGCAATTTCTTAAAGTTACTTGGGCTACTGTAAATAATTCATATGTAGTAACAGACCATTCTCAGCTAGTGTATTGAGCATACTATAATGGTGGGAGAATATCCAGTGGATAGAACAGCATCAGGCTTTAGTGATGGTGACCAGTCACCAATAATGTGCATATTTGTATTCATGGCTCTTATGCTTCGGTCCCCTCCTCCGTACCAAATTTCACCCCATTTGCAGTAGCTAAGTTTCTTAACTGAACATGTTGAGGAAATTGGCATGGCATGTTGTGATGTATTTCAGAATGCAGTTAATGCAGTAGAGCATGGATTATCATTGTGGCTGCCACGTCTTAGGAATTACAATAAACCAACAGCTTCTGCTGAAGATTTGGCAGAGGTGTGTAAGTGTTCATGGTAATTTATTTATGTCATGTTCTATGTAGTTTCACTTCTGTGCATTGTTTACATGCATGAACTGACAATTTTTTGTATGTCATGTAAAATTTTCCACTTGTTCTCGTTGTTATACAGGGTTTGACTGTAGGAAGTCTGCATGTTAGCCAGTGAGCTGAACTTAAACGTTCATACAACAGGCGCCTCTGAGAACTCTCACTGCAGTTGTCGTGTAAATGAACAGCTTGACTGACTAACTGTCTGATCAGTTGATCATGTGACAAAATATGTGTAGATTTTGAGCAGTTTTAAAAACATTGAATGATTAATAGGTATATGAACAATTTTCTTTACTTTTCCTTCAAAGTCTTCTGACATATATTACTAATCATTTATACAATAAAATTAACAGCATTGTAGCTAATTACTGTTGTTATTGATAGCTTAACTGAACCATTGCTGTCCAGCCTTTTCGTGATAATGGGCCACATAAACCAGCTGTGAAGGCATAAGGCCTAACAGCACTGGGGACCAAAGGGCCAGGCTTGAGGCCTGAAACACATAGTGCAGGGCAGATTTTTGCGGAGGGACAGCAACTAGAGGTTCTGGGAGTGCCCTAAGAATGCCCAGTGAGGTCTAAGCTGAGCCCCAGCCATATAGAATTCTTCAGCATTCTGTGGACTTCAGGCTGCCTTTCCTGACATTCTCATGTAGGAGGTTCATGGACCATGGTTGGTTGCTGTGCAGTGCATTAGATAATACTAAATTGAGCTATTACAGTTTTCATTGAAATTCAGACCTTGATCATTAATTTTAAGCAGGCTAATGGGCCATTCACAATGAGTGTGGAGCAGAGCAGTGCAGACACACAGATACGTGCCATGTGTGAACATGTCATTGTTTTCAGTGAGTTTGATTACAGTAGACATGCGTGTATCAACAGAGATATGCACGTCCCTGCAGATACGTGCATATCTGCATCTAATGTGAATGGCCCTTAAAGATGATATGCAATGATTTTTTGGTTGTCAAAGTAAATTGCTGGTCGTGTGTCTTTAATATAATGAAATGTATGTGAATATTGAGGAACGTCAAAAATAAGAATATTGTAGAAAAAAAGGTATGGAAGTGTGCACCGATGATT
>Ga0056133_10000319_pt1 | contig 11259 bp, 2 predicted proteins | sample WorMetGr2BELIZE1_FD_67351 | JGI IMG/M metagenome (GOLD analysis project Ga0056133, IMG submission 67351) | Marine gutless worms symbiont microbial communities from Max Planck institute for Marine Microbiology, Germany - Inanidrilus... ... | reverse complement strand
CGTCTGTAGTTTCCGAGCAAATCTCGATGATCCGTGTCAGCAGCGAACACAGGTCAGTATCGGTCTCGGCGTCGGAACACGTCGCCCTCTGGGGAATCTTCTTCGGCCGGTTTCGCTTTCGTTTCTTCTTTCGTTTCGCGGAACCTGCCGACACCGCTGTACTCTCCGTCGCCTGCAGTTCGGACGGATGTGACGCACGGAGAATGGATTCATCCGACGACGATTCACCATTACTACCAACCTCAAGCTGTGCTTCTGCCTTCGCTTCTTTCTGTTCTTCGTCCCTGGACAAAATCAAAGACGCATTCGTACTATTATCCCGCTCCCCTGTGGCTACTTCTGATTTAGCCACCGCTACTAATTCCGAAGAAGCTGCAATTTCATCTTTCTCTGACACATCATCTTTTGTCTTGTGCAAGCTTTCTGTCACCAAATCTGAACCGTCATCAACAGTTGTGCACAACGGTACTACTTCAGAAGTTTTCGCGTTTCGCTTTTTCTTCTTCTTGCCGGCAGTTACAGGGACAACAGGAGGGGGACGAAACGAAGACGACATTTCTTTGCTTTCATCCAGAGACAAAATTTCTAAGGGTTGCTCGGTAATTTTAGTATCTTCCTCGAGGCTTTCCGTCATAATTTCATCGGCTTCCGCAACGACGACACTGTCCAGTTGCTCGCGGTTATCCAGTGAAGAATCCTGTGAGACAGTGTTATCATGCGCAGCTGGTAGATCGTTGTCTGCGGTAGCACCATCAAGCAATGGCAACTGAGCTGGTTTTGGCTTGCGCTTCTTTCGATTTTTCCTCTTAACGGGCTGTGTAGATGAAATCGTCTTGCCGTCCATCGTGTGCTCAGAGACCTCCACATCTATAGTACGGGTACGCAGTTCAGTTGGCTGCTCCGCGCTGTCCTCTTCCACAGCTGGCACTGCAAGTGATCCAACACGCAACGACTCTTCTGAACTTGGTGACCGGCTGGAAAGTTCTGGTGCAATGTCACTATCAGCGATCCTCGACGGGACCTCAACTGATTCCATATACGACAGCGGTGGCTGGATGCTCTCACTCTCAGTACAGATGTGAACTGCTGATTTAAACGTTCCGACCTCCTGTCGCAGCTCGGTATCGGCAACAAGGAACGGCGAAGTTTGGTTCGGTTCTTCACTAATACGATCACTTATGCCCACCTCGCCGACGATGCTCTGAAGTTCCGCACCAACCGTTGTTTGCAGCGCGTCTGTCTCTTCAACCGCCATATCGCCTGCTGCTACTTGCTGGCCCTTTTTTGTTCGTTTCCGCTTTTTCTTTTTCTTACGACTCGATGACGCAGGCGCTTCAGCGGATGCTGAAGTAGTGGTCTGAACACCATCGTCATCAATATTTCTGGCCTCTGCAGCAGCAGGCAAGCAAGTCTCAGAAACGTGCTCGACAAAAGTGTTCTCACTTTCATTCACAGACGGCAGATCATCGCAACCAGGTGAGGCCGCCGGATGTGTTGCGGCGTCATCCTTTGCCGACTTCGGTTTCTTTTTTCTATTTTTCCGTTTCTTCTTGGTACTTTCCTCGGGCTGCTCCAGTGCAGTGGAAGTTTTACTCTCACCCGACATCTGCATATTTATCTGAATATTCATCGCCTCCGCATCACTCAGTGGCTGTTCGATGAAACAGGAAACATCCTGGTTGGCACGTTGTTCTGTCGACTCCTGCCCCGCATCAACATGCTGCTGCTGCAGTGATGAATCATGAACGCCGACGTCACGTGCTAACTCTTCAGTCACATCAGTAGAAACAGTTTCCTCTGGCAGAGGACATTCAGGATCCATGCTCATGCTACACTGCACTGAGTCGCGCGTGTAGTCTGTTGCCGCAATATGACCGTCCATGTCACTGTACGGCTGCAGAGCACATACATCTTGCCAAGATCCTCCTCCGACGACGTCTACTTCAACTGCACTATCCGAAGACTGGACAAGCAGATCAGAAGCAGGTTCTTCGGTCAGTAAACTGGAAGATGGCGTATCATGGCCGCACTCAGAGCTGACCTCTGCACTGTCACCGCCGAGTGTAGCGTTGCCATGTTCTGCATCGTAGTCGGTCATCGACTGAATTTCGGAAAGATTATCCACACCGATGATTCCCACGTCATGTTCCACTGGCAACGCAGCCGAAAGAAAGTCTGAAGTGGCGAGCTGAGTGCCAACTGTTGGTTGCTCCCAGTGCTCAGCACACACGACGTCAACATCACCGGGTGAAACGTCACGAACCGGACTTGATGCTTTGCACAGGACGTCCGGTGCTTGCTCAACAGTGGCGCCACCACCAGCAGCTAACCGCGCAGACCGCGGCAGCACATGACCCGCCTCTACAGAACGAAGTAATTTCAACGACTGATAATAACACTGTGACGCCACAACATCCGTGCAATTATGATCCGGCAGACAACTGTCCTTGGTTTCAACAGCTGAGACGGTCTGCAATCCAGACTGTGGATACTTCCTGGCTGTGTGTCCGAAAGTTCCAGTTGGCAGTTCCGCTGCATGTTCTCCGATTCTGACTGTCAAATGAACTGCAGCTTCACACGGCTGGGATACATCATTCGACACGGTTTCTTGCCATCCCGTTTCCTTTTCTTCCCCTAACTCCTCCACTTTCTGTGACTTCTCATCAGATAATCCTCGGTCATCCGGTGACACCGTGAAATCACTGGTACTGCTTGGTCTTGTCATTCCACGCGATACTTCCATGGTCGTTTTGTTCACGGTTTGTAACGACAGATCACACGGCAACTGCACGGCGCCTCTCTCAACATCCTGCAGAGCTGCCAGTGCAGCATAGTAATACGGCAGAATTTCCGCTACAAAACTTTCCACCGACGACAACGCAGATTTCTTTGAATCATCCTCACCGCAACTGTCGGTAACTTCAACCTGCAAATCCGGTATCAGTTCATCCAGTTCGTTTGCGACAACAGCTCCCGTTGCAGCTGCGGAACTGGATCTTATCTGAACTGCTCGGAGACCTTCAGAAAACAGATCAGCGACATGCTGCTCATCTTCAACGACACGAACAGCAACATCTGTCACAGGGAGCTCCACAGTTGGCTCTTTAGCAGATTCTGCATCTAAAGCACATAACAGAGTTTCGGAAGCTGCTTCTCCTGCAATTACTGGAACACTAGGTTCCTCAGTGCTTCTAAGTTCTACTGCAGGTAGTTCCACTGCTGGGACTTCAGCATGAACACATGCCGCTGATGATTCAAGATTTTCTTCAACCAGTAGCTGATGAGTATATTCAACACTGGCTTCCAACACATTCCCAGCATCAGGTACTTCTGTATGACTTATTGAAACATGCGACTCAACATAAGGCTCTGCAGCTGATGGTTCAAGAAGACTTTCATCACTCGACAGATGATGAGCCGTGGAAAGTAGATGAACATCGCACGTGGATGGAGGCAATTCAGCAGCAGTCACTTCAGACGAAAGTACCGTAGAACCATACTGTGACAGTTCGACATCAGACTTCAAATCTACTAATGAAATGGATTCTTCAACGACATGCACAGCTTTTGGTTGTTGATGTGCAATTGTTGGCTCGATAGAATGGAGTTCAACCGTTTGTTGCATAAAGGGTACTTCAAGTGAATGTTCTGTGAGCTGGGCAATCTTCTCTGCTGCTTCAGCATCAGACCAAGCTACATCATGTGTTTGTGACGGAACTGTGACTTCTGAAAGACGTTCTGCTTCAACAAATTCATCAACATATTCTCCAGCGTCACCGTGCACCACATCAACTTCCGTACTGGTTTCGGGACTACAAGTAAATGAGCTGAAAGGAACTTTAGCACTTAACTCATGTTCTATGTCTGACGTAGGTTTCAGCCAAGCATCATCCGCAGACTCAGCAGGGAGCTCTGCGGGTGATGCTGCTATGGCTTCAACATTCTTACTGATCACATCCATCCCAGCTGCGACTTCAACACTGACGTTGGCTGCAGTTTCTCCCCAAGGCTCAGAAAGTACCTCGTCAGCATCGTACTTCCCTCGAGCAACATCGGAATAAAGTCTACTACTAATTCCACTTGCAACACTACTATCGCTCATCTGTAGAGTGGATTCCAATCTGACATATTGCACATTATCAGCAGCCGTCACAGGTAGAGACCCATCTTGGACCGGCTTAGTCGATGATGTGGCAGGATGCACAACTTCTGCATCTTTGAGAACTTCAATTTGAGGTTGTGGCACTACTGCTGCTTCAGATTCAGCAACAGGTTCACGAATTTCACCCACATCCTCAACCAAAGATTCCAGTTTTGTATCAAGCTCATTCCAGCATGCAAGTTCAGCCGCCAGTAGAGATTCAGTGACACACTTTGCTGAAGCATCTGTGGTCTCTGCATCCAACACATCATGCACTGTTTCCAATTCTCCATCACCTGCAAATGCCACGGGCTGAGCCTCGGTCTCAACAACACTTCCACTCGACACTTTCACGGCTTCCAACGAAACATCAACAACTTCTTCAGCATGTGGTAAAACTGCCACAGACTCCAAAACAGCTTCTGCATCACTGTGAGCCGGACCAGGTAGTCTCTTGACAGATGATTCCATTTCGGCCTGCTCAGTCACAAGGCTGGATGTGTCCTCATCACCAAGATACTGTGCCGATATTTCGTCGGCGTCATGTCTTTGTCGCAGTCGCCTGTGTTTTCTGCTCTCTACAACCGTGAAAGATCCGCCTTCAGCGTCGTCTTCAACGGTCTGCTCTTCGACATCACTTGTCACAGCATCCAGCCGGTCTGGCTGTTCGTCTACATGTGGTATCTTTTCTTCGCTTTTAGCACGAGGCGCAGAGAATTTCTTCATTTCCGAGCCACTCTCCATTGCTTTCACTTCACTGAACTCACTTTCCGACGCTCTTTTGATGCGCCTGTGCTTCCTCCGATGTTTTGCCGTCCCACTTCCCAAAATGTACGCTACAATGTCATCCACGTTCTCGGCACCCCACTCCCGCAGAAATCTATGTGCTTTCAGTCTGTTATGCACTTTACCACTCTCAACGTCCGCAAGTGAACCAAGACTTGTGTAATGGGCGACAACCTTCTCTGCCTTAACTTCATCGCACGGCATACAAGCAACCTTGGCGATCTTTGCTTCAAACGATTTCTTTTCGACATCTGCAGTCTCAGAGATTTCCAAATTGCTTATGTTGCCGACTGTCTCCGAGACTTCTTTCCGGTTCCTCTTGCTATCGTCCACAGCAAACATTTCGATACGTCCTTCTCTTAGTGCCAGATCGTATCCATCTGCTCCGTCAATACTTCGTGCAATATATTCGTCAGACGTACTGTCCATCTGTGCAACATTTTCCGTTATTACTGAAGACTCACTGGCACTTGCAATACCTGCCGTATCCTTATCAGTTGCGTTTGAATACGGTTCACCAGTGATTCTGACCACAGATCTTGGTGCTACTGTAGTTAGACGTTCAATCCTAACGGTCTCATTTGACGCTGATGCAGCTAGGTCGGCGTCAGCTCTTTGCTTTGTTAATGCCACTTCAGGAACGGCAATGGCTTCTTCTTTTGTCTCAGCTGGAATACTCATAACTGTTTCACCTGTCAAAGTAGTTACATCATGCACAGTAGGCAGTATACCACTTTCCAATCGTGCTCTCACTTCAGACTCCACTTGAGCATACACTGGCAGTTTTGCATCTCCATCCTCAGCAACATTCATAGGTAATGTTTCCACATCAGCTGAAATCACATCATCTGAAAGATGTTCACCTCCAAGTTGACATCCAACAACAGCAACGGTCGGCTGCTTTGCTGCATCTTCAAGCCTGTCTGCAGTTACTGGACTTACAGGTACTGTTACATCCAGCAGTGCTTCAACAGGTTCCAATTTCTGTGACACTTCAAACTCTGGTACCACACCCATTACAACAGTTTCCGACATCACATCTTGAACAGCTGGAACAGGATTCATTCCTAAGTCTTTCAGAAGCACAGATGAAAGTTCTTCAGATTCGTAAATGTCTGTCGTGACTGCGATGTTATCGACATCTGGTTTAACTTCCTCCGAGAGATTTTGCACCAGACTTTCTTCGGTAGTGTCAGATGCTACAGCTTGTGCCAACCTTGTCTGTTCGGCTTCCACAGGCTGAGAAGACACAGTCATAGGTATAACTTCAGCATCCGCTTCACTGGGCGGCACTGCTAGCAGATGATGTTCATTCAGAGATGCTGAATTGTGTAATGAAGATGAATCTTCTGCGGCCGGATCTGCGAAGTCCCGCTTCTTCCTTTGTCGTCTATGCTTCTTGGTCTCAACAACTGCGAAGCCATCGTCGGGAGAATTATTATTGAAACCAACCAGTCCACAGCGATTCTCATCCGGCAGTTCTTGATTTTCAAAACTATTCTGGACAGTTTCTGCAGCCAAAATATTTATCCGTTTTTCACCTTTTTGCCTCGGCGAAGTTTTGCCAACAGTGAGTGGCAAAATTGTTGAAAGGACATCTGCTTCTCTGCATGAAGGTATCTTCCCACTTTCAATGTCACCCAATAAAGCCAGACTATTGTAATGCACTAGGTACTTAACGATATCAGCAGCATAATGGGTACTAACTTGGTTTGTTGTGTCTCCGATATTTCTCGGTATTCGTTCAACCTCACTGGAAGCTAGTATCAAGCCACGACTCGTTGAAGTATCGTCGGCAGCATGTGGAGGTGTATTCAGTACACCACTTTCAACATCCCTGAGTCTGCTATACACGTGATAGTAACGTGGACGCTCAGTAGCCATGTACATCAAACTGGGTTCATTCTGTGCCACTGGTGCCGCAGGCATCATCAAAGCACTGACACACACGTCAGTTTCATACGGAACACAACTGTCTATCGGTTCGGTCTCTACAGTACCAAGACTGGAATCTTTAAGAACCTGATCATCATATGACAAGTCGGCACTGAGATCTTTTGCCACAGTAATGTTAGCAGTTACATCTGCACTTTTACCAAGAGCCTGTGTTTTTTCCGACATCGCATGCAAAGACTCCCTTGTCGAAGTATTGAAATGAAGAATGCCATCGTCCAACTTATTCTGCTTTGACGATACTCTTCCCAACTGAAGGCATTCGTTTATTACAGGATAATCTGTGGCTAATGAAGCCATTGCTTCGCGATCTACGTAAGTTGAGGACTCACATGCAGATAATGAACCATCGACCATGAGTCGCTCTGCATCATGTAGACCAGCCCTCTCACGGTTCATTTCCAACAGCAGCTGCACTGTTGTATACCTACCGGCAACTTCAGAAAGACCAACTGCCTCCGCAGTTGGCAGCTGATCGGAAATAGAGACACGAGCGGAAAGACGTATGTCTTGACATATTTTCAGTGAGTCTTCTGGAAGATCGGCACCAGCCACAGCATCATTCTGTTCATTCAATGTGACAGCTCTGTCACATGTGGCATGACTTTCCGAGCTCATATCGACACTGGCAACATCAAACTGTTCGTCGTTACTGGTCTTAAGCCGTTTCAGTCCACCCGTCACTGCATTCTGGCTCTCAGAGCAGGATGCGGCGACAAAACTGTGGACAGCAGTCGGACTATAAGCAGTCTGAGCACTTTCATCAGCAAACACTTCCACGTCATCACTCATTTCCGCAGAATACTTTCGACCATAATCATACTCCAGATGATCACAGGAGCCTTCATATAAGCCAGGTGAACCAAAATAGCCAGTGTCCGAATCAGGAAATGTTGAGCCACTTAAACACTGAGATGGACTAGTTATCAGCAGTGACAGCCTATCCACAGCATCACTAGGTGGCGCTACTGCATGTTCACTGTCGGCAACGGCAGAAACGCTGCGAACAACAGTTGGCGTAACCGGTGTCACACGAGGGCGAGATCTGGAGCACGGCCCGGGTTTAGAAGACAGCCGCCCGCGACGCCCAGGAGCAGAAGTGTTTGAACAGCACCATTCACCATCCTGGCTGCTAACGGGAGATGCGAGTCGGCAGTGCGGGCCACAGTCTCCGCCGGAACATTTCTACAACACAATAATGAGCGTATCACACACACTTGCAGCTAAATGGCGCCGATATCACTGGACGATATATTCAATGTGAAATTCACTCTTATGTTGTGTCAAGCTCAGGCAACTTTAACACAGGTTAGCTCAACGTTGTCATCAGGACATCAGCAGATCATGCAACGCATCAGCCAAAGTTAACCGATGCTTAAAGCTCAGCAGCACAACGCTCATGAAAAAGTATATGAAATTGATGCTTTGTATGATGAATAAATTTTCACTTTTTCATTTCTTGAGGGTCCGTTGACCTCCAGGTCCCCTAACTGACACCACTGGCAACATGTTGAGTAACTGATGGGCGTTCACATACTGGAAACTGAAGTTTTCAGGTTTAATTTTTAAATCGCAGAAAATAGGAAGTACATTTTGTTGAAACTTGTACAGTTCACGTTAAATAAACAGTAATTAGTGTGGCTAAAATAATGTATGTTTCTGTTGAGTTATGCTGTATTTAAATGGATTTGAATTTTGGCCTGACTTCAATTGGGATGCAGAGTAATACACTGCCATGGCAGCATTCCACAGTTACACTCCTTCAGTATGACCCGGAAATATAACAGCGTAACCAGCAGGACAGAACAATCTGTGTAATGTGACATACTAGAATTTGAAAGTCATTGGCACTCAATATAACAGAGATGGTTAAATAAACTCTTAACAGTATTTCAACAGACACGTTTTCATCCTGTATGAAATCAACAGTACAATTAGCTGAAGTTCTGACAGCAATTTAACAACTTCACAAATTAATCTTTTCGTCACCTACAATCACGGTACTTCAAATGTTTGACTGAGCAAACTTTTTATGTCCCACTCGAGACAACATAGATCATTTCTGATACGTTCTTCCCAGCCAATTTCTTGGCTAGTACTGAAGAAACTAAACCTAACACAACAAAAGCAAACATTCACCCGGGACACAAAAATACTACTCCACAAAATAACCACAAACGACAGCTCAGCAGTAGCTGAGATGGGCGACCGTGGCCACAATAAACATGGGCCAAAAAGAGGGGGGGGCTGCTGTGCCCCTTTTAGTGGGGGAGCTGGGTCCCAGTCTAACACAATGTGGCCTAGACCGAGGTTTACTTCTGTAAAGTGGCGTGTTCATCCATCCAGCTGTTTGGCCACAATAGACATGAACCGAAAACTGGGGGCTTTGACCCTTTTAGGGGGCAGCTGCGACCCCATCTAACACAACGTCGCCTGGGCCGAGGTTTACCGCCATACCAAGTGGCATCTTGATCCATCCAACCATTTGGCCACAATAGACATGGGCCAAAAATTGGGTGGGGGCTGTGCCCTTTTTCTGGGAAGAGCTGGGTCTCCATGAACACAAAGTTGACAGGGCCGAGGCCTACCTCCATACCAAGTGGCATCTTTGTCCATGCAGCCATTTAGCAACAACAGATATGGGCCGAAAATTGGGGGCTCTGTCCCTTTGGGCGAGGGGGAGCTGGGTCCCCATCTAACACAATGTGGCCAGGGCTCAGGCCTATCTGCAAGCCAAGTTTCATCTTGATCCATCCAACCATTTGGCCACAGTACACCAACGTCACAGACAGGACAGGACAGACAGACAAACAACAGTCTGATAGCATAGGGCGAACCATTTTACAAACGGTCGCCCAAAAACTAAAGGAAGGTTGGTTGCCTCATATGACCTTCAATCTGGAAATGGAGCAGGCCATATTCAACAGACCTCAGGACCCACATGGGCAGCTTGGTAATGATGAAATTTAACCGAACACAAAAAAGCAGACATTCACTGCTAAACTGAGATGCTGTAACACAAAATGAACATAAAATATAAACCCATGTTTGGTAGCCTTCTGCAACATGTGGCCTGGAACTGGATCGGGCATTTTCTTACAACCCTGGGACCCAAAGTAAAAAAGCCAAATAACTAATAAAGTCACCTCAAATATCCCATAAAAAATCAACTGGACCTATGCTAAAAGCAACATCCCATGACTTTGAGACTATACGAGATCAATACAATAACTAAGACTGGGCTGATAACTGTTTAACTTCTGAAATTACAGACAATATGAAGACATTACATTACAGTAGTGCAAAAAATACGTCATGCAACTCTGTCCAGTCCTTAAATACAACCAAGCAGATAACAGAAATGGTATAAAACACTAAACTTTTCACTTGTTGATCAGGTTTAGTAGGTGACAAGTTCAAATTAAAGTCACAGACTCTTCTTTCCATTCAAGACAACACAAGCCACAAGCTTACTGCAAGATCTCTTATTTCTACTAACAACATACAGACTAGTGTCCTTATATTTACTTTACTGCATAACATGCATACCCATGCACGCACGCGCACGCCGCTTTAACTGCCATTTTGCACCTGAATCACTGTTACAGCATCGTTATATGCATGAAATAAAATTCTTTCATGCCAAAAGAAAATTCTACACATCTGTAACCAGTTCTTGAAAGAAATCAGGTGAACGAGCATCAGCAATTAACTCATGATGAAAGCAGGCAAAGATGTCTGTCAACTGTCAAGTTGCTTTGCTTCAAATCAACCGAAATGCATGCGTGACTGTTGTCACCGGTGGAATACTGTCAGCTTAGGAATCTATTACTATTATAAATTTCACAAGGTTTTCGGTGACGCTAACGTGTGACGGCAGTGCGTGTGGCTGGCTGGCCGGTGACGGGTGGGCGTGGTCGAAGTCAGCGCGCACGGGCGATGCACGGAAAATTACTGCGGTGGCGTCGACTGGGGGCATTCTAGTATCTTTAACAGGCTCAATTTGCCACAAAGACCCGGTTTTATTTAAGACCTGGTCGCATATGCGAATCTAAAATTCTTCCACGCAGTCAGAACTTTATTTCAGCATGAGAGAATTTTATTTCACACACGTAACCATGACCTCAAATGATGTATCCCGAGGAATGGCTGGTGCCAAATTTTTGCCAACCAGAGAAATCAATCACTGGACTTATCCTTAATTACTGGCAGCATTGCACGAAGTGCAACCTGCCAGTATTTAATTTACTCAGAGGCCGATTTTGAGGTTTTTCGGTCCCATCCTCCATGCCAAATTTCACCCCAATCGGTGCAACGATTAGGGTATAGGAGCCCCAAAACTGAAATTTTTACTGAGATTTGATCAAAATGTGGAATAT
>Ga0056133_10000312_pt1 | contig 11338 bp, 8 predicted proteins | sample WorMetGr2BELIZE1_FD_67351 | JGI IMG/M metagenome (GOLD analysis project Ga0056133, IMG submission 67351) | Marine gutless worms symbiont microbial communities from Max Planck institute for Marine Microbiology, Germany - Inanidrilus... ... | reverse complement strand
GCCACCAGCTGTACCTGCCGCAGCCGTACCTGCCACATCTGTACCTGCGGCAGCCGTAGCTGCCACATCTGTACCTGCCGCAGCCGTACCTGCCGCATCTGTACCTGCGGCATCTGTACCTGCGGCATCTGTACCTGCCGCTGCTGTACCTGCTGCTGGCGGTGTTGTCACGACTGCTGCTCCAGTACCATCATCAAGCCTTGCACAGTCCGCAGTGGCAGAGAATACGTCGTCGACACAAGCAAATGGACCGGTTGCTGCGGTGGCAACGTTGCCATCGGTAGTGACTGCGGGACAGACGTCGACACCGACCGTCACAACTGTCACTGTGAATACAGCGACAATGCAGCAGCCGCAGGCAGCACCTGCCAAACCTCCACCAGGTGTGTTGAACTTTCATACGTTCATACTTAAATGATCCTTTAAGCTAGTCTTCTGAACTTGTAGCAGTTATGTTGAAACTAAAGAATATACATGATGAAATCTGATCTGGTTGGGCAACTGAACTTGCGCCAGGTCATGAATTCCAAGTGCTAGAACAGATCCTTTGTCTTACACACACTCAGTTTTTTTGATTGCCTTACTTCAGGAGTTACTGGAGGTTGGTCTGAGTCTGCCAAAGAACATTTGAGATAACTGGTGCAGGTGTTTTGCTGGCTAGATGCATTTCTGTTGCCTTACCAACAGTATCAAAGGACTGACAGACAGACAAGCACTTATTTTATGGCCTCTTTTTCAGGACAACCTGGTTAAGCCAGCACCAGAAAGGGTAAACTAATCTGGATTTTAATGAAGCAAGAGATGATGAGGTGGCAGTGGCATCAGGTGGACCATATGCATTTGCACCTTGTTCCAGACAGATGTCCATGCCAGCACCTCATCTGAAGGGAATAATATTGTCTAACACTGTAACACATTGCCGTGGAAGAGTCAATCAGAATGACGGAGGATAGAGATAAATGGAGAAAGTACGTCTATGGTGTGCCCAACCCTCGGATCGAGGAAGGCTAAGGAACAGAACAGAACAGTTGCTTTGAGCTGGAAGTGTGTGTTTAATAACGTTCTTTCATTCTACTGATAGTTGTATTCCAGATAGTTAAATATATAAATGTGGAAATGTTTTCTTTGGCATCTTGTATTCATTTTGTGTTTTCATTTGCCAATAATATTGTGCGTAGAAATCAGTAGTGTGTAATTTGTCATTGCTTATGATTTGAATGTTCATCTGCAGTTGATATGGGTCAATCAGCAGCTCAGCCTGCCAGCTCTGCACCAGTGGTGCCATCTGCTGGAGAAAAGATTCCACCAGCACAAGAGGTATGTGAACTGCAACCCACTCTCCACAGGCAGATGTGTGATACAGTTAATAAACGTTTGCATAATGTTTTCATTGTCATAAAAACTACCGATGCTACTGTTATTTTTAAAGTCTGGCTTTATGGCTTTCTTTTTTTACCTCTGGTTAAACTGGGCTTCCAAAATTGTGTCATACGGATTTATTGAAGGCTTGATGGCTTTTTATCACCGGTGTTGGATCATTTAACATAAAAACTCTTGAGTTAGTCTGTTGCTCAATTTATCGTACTGTCATAAAAAGTTTGGGAAACTTTTGAGATAATCTGTCGGCAGTATTTTGAAAATAATGTTAAAACTACATCAAACCAGACTTCCGTTACATTGTCAAATAACTTGGACACGTGATACCTAAAAATAACTTTTGGTGCAAATGATGTTTACTTGAAACAGTTACTGTTTTGCAAGGTGTTTCAAGAGAGAGAACCAGCTGAGCATTTTCTATCGAATGCATAAGCAGAGTTTAGTGCACCATAACTGATGGGGTGATTGTCTGTGCACATAAGATCAAATGCAGTGCTGCATCATCCAGAAATATCATTCGTTTTATTTCAGAAGTCATATAATGGACAGACAGACACCCGTTTAATAGTCTTTCTTTCAGGATAACCTGTATAAGCGAGCACCAGAAAGGTTAAACCAGTCTGGATTTTAATGAAGTAAGAGATGATGGGGTAGCAGTGGCATCAGCTGGATCATATGCACATCATTTTCACCTTGCTTCAAACAGATAACCATGCCAGCACCTCATCACTCAATTTGTTATGGGCTGGATGCTCTTCCTGAAGCCCAGCCAACAGTGTCAAAGCACTGAAGGCAAAATATGTTAGCACACAGTGTAACATAAACAAAATTGTCTTTAATGCAATGAAAATTGTAAATGTTATGTTATATCAAATGCAGCCGCTGTTCATTGCTTCATACTCTGTTATTCTTATACCGTGAACTGGTTACTTGTTTTTGTCACACTTTTTGAACTACTACTACTGCATCCGTTTAACGGCTTTTTACCAGGACAACCCGGGTAAGCCGGCACCAGAAAGGTAAACGATTATGGATTTTACTGGAGCAAGAGACGATGTGGTGTGGCAGTGGCATCAGCTGGACCATATGCAAATCATTTGCACCTCGCTCCAGACAGATAATCACGCTAGTACCTCACCACTCAGTTTTTTTACAGGCTGGATGCCCTTCCTGCTGCCCAACCAACAGCGTCAAAGCACGGAAGGCACACTTTTTGAAAGAGATTTTAAATTCATTACTTCATTGTTTAAGTGAAGTTTAAATGGGTATTTGTAGCTTTAGAAATTATTAATTTGATGACGATTTGAAAATCTATTGTGTGTGAAAGTTCAGTTTTTTAAGCTAGTAATGTTTTGTTAAAGCTTGTGATGTTGTACTCTGGATAAATAGCTTTCATTTTTCCTTTAGCTATTTCCATTTGGAGATAAGTTGTTGGACTGTGGGCGCTGTGTTTAGGGGTCCATTGCACAGCCTACGTCCACATCCACGCCTGCTGCAGGTGCCAGTCAGCCAGCTGCTGCTGCTGCTGCTGCTATGGAGACTGAGTCATCGTCTCGTACATTAGTAACACATCCTCCGGTTTGTGCAGTTTTTTTAACCATTGACTTGCATCAGTCATGTCGTCAGCCTCCTGACAAAACTTGTCATAGTTTCATAGTGTTTAAGCTCTGTTCATATCAGGATAACTGGAGGAATGCTATGTTGTGGTCTCAGTAACATAATACAAAGGCACTTACTGATACCTACGTGACCTATGTGAAGTGTTGCTGATAGCACTGCAGCCAAACAGCATCTTACGGTACCTCATTATTATGTGTGACATATTTGTTGATGTAAGAATTGACATCTGATAAGTTTGTGTATTGGAGAGGACAGGAGACAGGATTGAGATTATGTCGTCAGAAAATGTGGACAAGTTGTCATCTACATAAAGGTGGTGGTTCAGGGAAAGGGAGGAGTACTGAGTGCGGTAGTGTATATGATGACAAATAAGAGGACCAAAACAGGTGCTGGGCTATCTGTGCACTAGCAGCTTTCCGCATTCGACGTATTACCCTCTGTTCCGCAGTAACGTTCCACATATCCATTCGGGACCATTCCACATTTCACCTCCCGCATTCCGCATGCTGCAGTTCTGCATTTTAACAAGAGCCTTATGTAATGCACTACTGCCCACATATGGAGGTAGCTCACCAAGTTCATGGAATTTTAGCAAATTTACAGCACGAGACTCATATCCCAACGTCACCTGCTTTGGCTGTGGCTACACGTCGGGAGCCCGACGTAATAACTCCACTCACTCCACTTGGGAAGTCTTATCCCACCGCATCACTAAAACTAAACTAATTTTAACACTAACCCTAATCCCAACCCTAACCTTACTCAGCCTCCCTCTGCTTACCCTACTAAACCCTAAGTGTATCAGTAAAATGACTTAACTGACCTCTTTTTAACGAACAAGTCCACAAACCATCCCAACGACGTCATACTTGCGAACACATTGCATCATAGACTGTTACTGACTATCAGCCTGCGCTAGGCCTAACTGACTTTCTGAAGTCTAGTGTTTTCTGCTTAGACGTCAGGTTCCCGACGTGCAGTGACTGGAATTATATGATAGGTTCCCGGCGTGTAGACACTGCCACCTGCTGTAGAGTCTACGGGGCACTGCAGTCTTTCGGATCCTGACACAAAAGACAGTTTCTATACACACGGCTGGCCGTATAGTTAGGGTTAGATTTAGGTGACTCCCCGCCAATGAGCCGAAAACGTTTGATACAGAATTATATCCACTTGTAACTTCTACATTAGTGAAAGATTGACATTTACATATGAGAAATTATTCATTGTAAATATTGTTTTTGTCGAAGCGGTTTTTATGGAGATGAAAGTGTAAGTTGCCAAAATTAAAATAAGTAGCCTAACATGAGCCCAGTATGGCAATGAATTATTATAGTTCTGTTTTTTTCAAATTTACTATTATGCACTTTGTGCAGAATAAATTAAATGAACACAGGCTAGTCAAGAGTCGAGAATGATTAATTTACTAGCCTTATGCTCTGAACATGCAAGTTCCAATACAAAAACTCAAACATATGCAAAGTTTGTGGAGTCAAACAGCTATGCTATGGCATCAGTAACAGATTTACTGTTGTAGGTTGTAACTGCAGAAGTCTTGCAGTTGTACCAGGCTGGACAGACCTGGCATTTTGTCTCATGTGCCTCTCAGACTTCTCTCTATTTACTGCTTCTCGTCCAATCACATTGACTTATTTAACAAACTCAGTGGCTGTAGTGTTTGACAGTCTGATATACTGGCACAGGGATGGTAGTCCTGCTTGTGTTTGGACAGGAGAATAGTGTTCTGCCATTTGAGTATGCAACAAGCCTTTACGAACTTTATTGCTGGCTGTCCACCATCACTATGACCGTGTTTCGTCCGTGATAGAGATGACTATGTGGAACATGTTGGATTATGTGTAGTTTGCCCAATTATATGAAAATTGTGAATTGTGCACAAAATTATGCTGGTGCATGATCACATAATTCCACGATTCCTAGTGTTATTACAAAGTAGTACATGGACCAGTTGTTGTATTCTCTTACTGCAGGTAAAGCAGCCTGTGGCAGCAGCAACAACAGTGAGTGCAGATCTTAATGTTGCATCTGATCAGTCAGCATCAGTCAGCACAACATCACAGAGTGAACTGTCAACTGCCGCTCGTGACGGGTCTGTAACATAGACACTCGTCTCTCGGTTGAATTTGCTGGAGCATACGTACTCACACTCAAGTTTTTGTTTATCTGTCCTTTTCTGGATATACACAAGATGAGGCCGGATCCCTGGAAGGAACTTTGAGGATAATTGAAGCCGGCTGCCGTCCTGTAGCTCATCCAACAGTGTCAGAACATTGAAGGGAACTCAGAGCACTTATCACCCTGTGTCCTGATGCTTTTTTGATCTGAGGGAAGGAACACTACAGCTTACCCTAGTTGAATTTCACCAGATTTGAGAGTTTGTTTTAAGCAGACTGCTTGTGTCTGCTTGTCTTATATGAGATGTGATTTTTCACACACAATAATACTGTGATGTGTATGAATGGATTGGTTGTTATAATTCCATCATGCCTTCAGGCAGCATCCATATGAGGAGGTGCGATAAATGGGCTCAGGGGACGAGGAATTTCGTGTAGTCTTGAAAGAAACAGTAATCTGGTGTAGAAGCTGCTTGACATGTACACACATGTAACAAACACCAAACAACCATTTAGCAGCCTCTTTTCCAGGACAGCCTGGGTAAGCCGTCACCAGAAAGGTTAAACCATTCTGGATTTTAATGAAGTGAGAGATGATGAAGTGGCACTGGCATCATCTGGGATATGCAAAACATTGCTCCAGACCGATAACCACGCCAGCATCGCATCGCTCTTCCTGACACACAGATGTGATTCAGCTGTATATACCTGGTGGTATGTAGAAAAGGTCCCCAAACAAAATAAGATCTGATATGTAATAAATTTTTGACATAAAAATAAATTCTATAACTATGGACATTTCTGAATAAAGAGACAAGCTGATGCCTTGCTGTGGTTAAACCCGTACGATCTGAAAGCTGATGGCTGGTGATTAGTGGCAGTGGTTGTGTGAGTAATGTGGACAGTGCTGAGGTTCTGATGGTTGTGGCAGAGACGACGTGGACAAGTCAAGACGTGCAGCGGCGAAGCAGCGTCGTAAGAAGTCGGAAAAGTCGCTCAAGTTGAAGATACTGAACGTTGAGAATGATGGCGAAGTGTTGGAATGTTTGCTGGAGTCGGGCAAACAAGCTTTGATGTTCAAGTTCAGTCCTGATATTGACAAAACTGACGACATTGCTGACAGTCTTGTACGTCTTCACAGCTGCTTTATGTTTTCTAAATAACAATACTAATAAAACTGTTGTTTAGTGGTCGTTTTCCACGTGATCCTGGTAAGTCAGTTCCACCTTGGTCCTCCACCTGTTCCGCATGAGAACCTCTAGGGATTATGGGAATTATTTTACGGGACAGATGTCAGTGTCAGATCACTGAAAGGAACAAAGCGGCCTGGCCTCATCTTTTCTTCATGCACCAGTGAACTGCTGACGGAGGCGTTACTCCATTTGCATGGACTGTCCAGTGGCAGTACCTGCTTTGAAGATGGTGAAGTGCCCGGCTTAAGTGGTTGAGTGAAATATTGACTTTACAGTATTGAGCATGTAAAATAACAACAGGCGAATAAAAAGTTGAACATAGATAGTATGCTACTGTGCTCTTCCCACTCAGGTTAAAAATTTTGCGAAAAAGGCATTCATCTGAGAGCTGTAAAACGATTAATTACCATGCAACGTCATGCTAGCGCGGTATGTGCAGCACGTCATGGGTTTGTCAGTGACAGCTGATAATTGGATTTTTAATCGCGTTAATTGCAGTGATCAATTTTCTAGTCGCGCTTGTTAATTGCATTTTAACGCACATTGTAAAGTCATTGTAAATGTAGGGACTCTGTGCCATGAGCTGTGCAAAAATGACTGTACTGATTGAGATTCGGTTTGGGATGCTGAGTTGGGTGGGTCCAGGGGACATGTATTACATGGGGTTGAAGATGCCTGCACCAGAAGGGGCACTTTTGGGGAGTCTGGCCGATTGAAAGCATAGGATTTGGGGGTTGGGTAAAAGAGCGAGCTGTGCATAAATGGATGGGCTAATCGTATATTATATGATGTGTTTTTGTAGAAGGAGTTGCCGTTTGGGGGTCGCGGTGATTCCACCTGCATTGTAATTTTAGTGGCATTAATTTTTTAATCGTGATTAATTCCTTAACGCGTTCGCTAACGCATTAATTTCACAACCCTAGTAGTAACATTGCTAGAAATGTGAATGCAGCCAGAGTTCATGGCCCGTATTTATGCAGTGCCCATGATCACAGTTAATGTGTACCAAGCCTAAAGCTCGTGACACACTGACGGCCGTCACAACAGTCAACATTTTTGGTTACCATCTTGACCATCTAGATGCCAGTCAGGATGACGACCCGTCCAGACGGGCAATGTGTCTTGGAAACCGTCTTGATGGGCCATCGAAGCTGTCAGTTGACATGCGAAACATCACTTGAAATTCACCAATCTTCCGCATCAGGTTCGCGATCCAGCCCCACAGGGAATCCAAGCTTTGCTGTTTAGGACGACAGTGCTTCTCCAGCAAGATGCAGTGTAAAGCTAACATAAGAAGACGTTTTCTTTTTACCTTAATTCTTACTCGGCATCTTAGCCTAATTAATATTAGGCCTACATTAGTTGAGATTTATTACAAATTACGCACCCAACAAACAGCTATATTCTTTGGAGACCGGCAACGGTCATTGGCAACGGCCATCAGGACGGTCCGTCAGAACAGCGACGAAATACAACTTCCTTGGCGGCCGTTTGAACAGGCCGTCCCGACGGCCATCCGTGTGTCGTGAGCTTAACACTGCCACCCACGGAAAGCATTTCTCCTGCAGCTGGCAAAAAGTGATCCATCTGCAAACAGCAAATCGCCATCCACCCGCAATCAGCAAGTTTGGCTTGAAATGCCTATTCATGCCCCATAATGGAGTTTTGGGGGATGGGCAGCATTATCAGTGACACTTCAAAAAGTTACATCCCCTCGGGGAAACACGTTATAGACGTATAGATCGTTAACATTGGTCCACCCGTATTTGCACAGGTCACAGCAGAGCATCCCTATACTTTAGAATGGGCCACCCTTCCCCCATCAAAATTGCGACTTCCCATGGGTGGATATGCACCGCATTTTAGACATGATTCCTTGGGCCACTCCAAGCCCACAACCCAAACGGCATCTCGATCGGTTCAGCCATTTTTGCACTGATGACTGCAGAGTGTCCCTATACTTTACAATGCGTCTGCCCGTCCCCGCTGATAATTGCTTCTTCCCATGGGGGGATGTGGACCCCATGTAATGTCTGGTTACTTGGGCCCACCTGAGTCTTCAATACAAATGGCATCTCCATCAATGCAGCCGTTTTTGCAGGGTGCACTACTGTGACAGACCGACAGACAGACAGACCGACACAGTGACTGACAGACCACGCTGCTCGGTCTGTAAGAGCCTAATAATAATAATATTTCTGTTCTGCCACTTATGATGGCTGTGGCGGGTGAGATCAGTTGTTGATTTTGAGTTGGTGAAGAGTGCGAGTAATGTATCTGCTGCGTCAGGTGCAGCAGGAGTGCCTGACGAAGGAGCACGTCGAGTCATTCAAACAGCAGATGGTAGACATGATACGATGTGCAAAGGAAAACCCGGACATTGTAAAGCAGCTTGGCGGAGCAGAGGACGATGACTCCGGATTGATAGCTGGCAGTTTGTCAGACGTGGTGGACAGTGACGGAGCGACCCGGATGAGTGTGAGCGTCGACGTGACGCGTGTCGGTGGCACACAGCCAATACCAATCACCGTCTTAGTGGCACCAGCTAATGATGGCGCGTCACATCACCTTGACAACCCGTCACTGACAGTTGGTGGCCGTCAGCTATTGACGTTGACTCCGTCGTCTGATGCCCGCAAGCCCGGAGGCTCGTCAAGCACAGAGATGTCGAGTGATGCGGAGTTCTACACTCCAGTTGGAAGTCCAGATGAATCGCACCAGTTGTCTGCTGAAGATACTCTTATACATCTTGACGAACTGAGTGCCGCGTCAGCACTGAGTGCCGCAGTTGTGAGCAAGGTTGGTAACTCGCTGGTGCTCAGCAATGCATGCCGTGTTTGAGTTTTTTGTTTGTTCAGTCAAAGTAATTATGCCAAATCTTAACACACCAACTTGATGTGCTTCTTAGCACAAATACCATTGGTAATGCACAGTATGGTCTCCCTGTGGAATAGGGCAGACCATTATATTTTTGCCCTGTGGTCTCTTCTCTCTTTTTTTCCTTGCCTAATCTCAGCCGTCTGCCATACTTCCACACATGGTGTGGCCTTAGTGCGAATTTAGGATGCAAGTCTGAAACGTGCTGCACGCGGCTCGCTGAATATACAGGACACAAAAAAATTGCTAAAAAATCGCCATCTGTGCACCGTCGCACAACTTTGTCGGGCTATATCTTCACAACTAAGGCACGTATCGACAATCGGAAGAAAACTTGTTAAGCAGCAATATGTCCTCCAGATGTCCCCATAATATGGTGAACTTTGGCCAACTAGTGGCTGAGATCGGTTTACCAGTTTGGGGCACCCCAGCTAATTTCAACGGCTTTCACGTCTTGGCAGCGTTGCTGCGTGGCAGTCAAGTAGTGGACGTCAGCCAAACTTTGCGGCGTTGAACAGAGGGCGCCACCTATATTTGGCTGGGCGAACATTACGTTGGGCGACATTCTAGTTAACGTTGATCTGAAATTCTTTTTTATGTGTGGAGTACAGCTGTATTCCATTGTACCCCAACTTTGTCCAGCAATACAAAAATTTTTGTCATAGCTATGTTAAATGTGAGGCAATTTTTGTCATTCTTTCATTGTTGTGAAGAGGAATGACTAGCAAATAAACCCATTGAAACGTTTCTTATATCTGATAAGAAAAATAAAAACTATGCTTAGTTTTTGGGCGACCGTTTGTAAAACGGTTTGGCCTATGCTATCGGACCGTTACCTGTCCTGTCCTGTCCTGTCTGTCTCTCCTGTTTGTGATGTTGGTGTATTGTGGCCAAACAGTTGGATGGATCAAAGTCCAAGATGAAACTTGGTACGGAGGTAGGCCTCAGCCCCAGCCACATTGTGTTAGATGGGGACCCAGCTAGCCCCCCTAAAAGGGGCACAGCCCCAATTTTTGGCCCATGTCCGTTGTGGCCAAACGGCTGGATAAATTAACATGCCACTTGGTATGGAGGCGGCCTCGGCCCAAGCTCCCCCGCCTAAAAGGGGCACAGCCCCCAAATTTTCGGACCATGTCTATTGTGGCCAAACGGTCGCCCATCTCCGCTACTACTGAGGTCTTGTTAGCTAAGCTTATTTTGGTGATAACTTTGTCATGTTGCCTTCAGTGCTTTGACACTGTTTTTGGGCGACAGGAAGGGCATCCGGCCTATAAAAATGGGGGTATGGTGGAGGTGGGCAGTGGTTAGTCCGGATGGAGTGGCGCCCAGCCGGATTGTCGGTGTGTGTGCCTCTGTTAATCTTCCCTTGTGCAATAAAGTGCAGAAGTTCTCTTCTGGCACTGGCTCACCTGGGTGGTCCCGGAAAAAGGGCCGTAAAATGGTTGTGTTTGTCAAATGTACCTACCTATCACTGTTTTACGGCCATTATACAGGACAACCTGCGTTAGCTGGCACCCCAAGTCAAGAACTGGAGAACTTTGTTGGAGCAAAGTTTTACTGCCTACATGCCCTTTCTGAAGGCAACTAGTGCATTTATTTAGGGAGAAGATGCTAGAGATTTCAACGGTGTTACTTGCACCGTCTCTGTACCATCTTGGCAATTGTACCTATTTTGGTCTTTATTTTGCCATTGTGATCGATGTGATTTGTGCATAAAGTGGCCAAGAAAGTTTCCACCACATACTAACTGCATTGTCATCTTACCTGAACAAGAAACTCATCAGGAGATGAGATAGCAAATGTGAAATTTTTTACGACAACACCTTCAACCACTTTAAGCAGTGCACCCTGGAAGCTACCGTATTAAGTGAAATTATGGAAAATAAGGGCCATTATGCCGTTCAAGGTCATTCAAGGTCACGCATTTTGGTACCAATCGAAAGCTCATGTACAACTTCATATTAGTGATTACTACTAACTTGCATCCTATCTTGCACCATTTCTGAGATATAATAATAATAATACTAATACTAATACCAATGACAATGTTTATGGTGCTGTCATCATGGCAGGCCATTGCGAGAGTTCACCCGGTTCATTTGATGAATGCAGACTGAGCGCCAGATGGCCGCCAAC
>Ga0056133_10000311_pt1 | contig 11355 bp, 7 predicted proteins | sample WorMetGr2BELIZE1_FD_67351 | JGI IMG/M metagenome (GOLD analysis project Ga0056133, IMG submission 67351) | Marine gutless worms symbiont microbial communities from Max Planck institute for Marine Microbiology, Germany - Inanidrilus... ... | reverse complement strand
AAGCTAATTCTAATTAAATTTAATTAGCTGGCTAATTAGCTCGTTATGTTACTCCACATTGGAAGTAATGTGTTGCTGTTGCACATCACAGTGTAAGCAGTGAACAAAATAATCATACTTTGGAACAACAGAAACTTCATATCATCGTTCTCGTTCATAACATCGTTTAAAACAAACATCCGTGTTCTTGGTAAAAAATATGGCATTATCTAATTCTAATTCTAACTAATTAGAAGCCCAGCTTATTATGGCTACCTCTGACTGGTAGGCCTATAACGCCACACGTATTCACCAGTCGGCGCAACTATGAAATTTTAATACAACAATGGTGTATAGTTACCTCCGCCAAGGAAGATATATAATCGTCGTTGTTTGTTTGTCTGTCTGTTAGCAACTCTGCGCAAAAACGTCCGAACGGATTTGCATGAAATTTTCAGGAAAGGTGGGCAATGGGCCAGTGAACAAAATGGTTAAATTTTGGTGGCGATCCGGATCAGGGATCCAGATACGGATCCGTATCCGTATCGCGACACTGGTACGACGTGCCTTGGTGGAGGTATGCACTGTCCCAATGCTCCTAGTTTCAGTTATTTCGTACAAGTATTTTGTACAGCATAATTGACGTACGGTAAAATAACGAACGTTAAAATACGTACGCACGTTTAAAAATAACTCATATACTGTACCAATACGTACGGTCGGGCTACGACTGTGGGCGTCCTTCCCGTGGGACAGACGGGACGGACGGACAGCAGACTCAGTATCAAAGGCAGTCAATCTGTAAAGATTGTACCGTTCGTACAGCGGACTCGCACTGTACGAGATTACATCGCATCAGTCTTCCTCTCTTTCTTTCTTTCTTTCTTTCTCTCTCTAATTTATTTCTGTCTGCGCGACCGTAGAACTACAGCTGCATCGTACATTCTGTGGCTGAGGTAAACTTCAAATAATACAAACCACTGCTGCCACTGATAATCACATGTTATCAGGATTAAGTAATAAATTTTAACCATATTGAGTTAGTGCGAATATAAGGATTGATCATTTCCATAACGGTCAATAAGATATTATGATTAACCTCTCGTTTACATGATGTCTTTTGTTCTAACTAACAATGCAATGCAGCTGTCCCCGATGGTTACAGTTTAACATTTATGACGTAAACGCTATTTGACTGCGATTAAAATTCAATTAACCGGAAGTTTAACGTATTTTATATTTAGTTGAATATATAAAGTTATAAACTGTAAACAAGTAATAGCCAGCCAAAAATTCACGCTCGGCTAAAAATGTTGCTAAATCAGTCGGTGTAACCTCAAGTAATGGCTTCTCAAGTTCTCAACTGGTAATATGGCGGTCGATCGCCGTCTTGGATTTTTAATGGGAAATTTCAAATTCCCACACGGTTCAGAGTGGCACAGCGAGTCACTGTCTGTCTAATGACTGTGGCTGAGTGGACTATAAGTGCGAAAATACAGCGGCAGAAGGTGTTGAAGTGTCGTGTTCTGACCCACACTCAGTGAGGCGTGCGTTGAACGTCGATAGCATCACTGATCGGCTGTGATTGCCGCTGCTGCGATGTCAATGTCAAACGATGTCAAATTGCCCCAACGTCAGCAGCAGCAGCAGCAGCCAGACGTCGCCGCGCGGACACAGAAAACACAGGACCGGAAACTGCGGACCGGACGTTTAGCTGTAGCACTAGCTCTGTGTGTGGGCTTTCCCACTTTTGCGAACCTTATGTCGATCCTTCGCTGTCTACCGGCAGCTATACTGCCGCTATGAAGGAGCCCCACGACCATAAAACTCTGTCTGTTTCAGTAACAATAATTAACTACTTGACATTTACCTACAAAATGACCACGGATATAAGTTATATTTTACTGAGTAGACTTCGCTAAGTTACGACAATGAAGTTAAAGCTTACTGGTTTTATCATTCCGGTGAATAAAGATTATCAATAGATAATGCGCACAATTGCATAATACCGCTTCCGTTTTTATTGCATGGCGTTGTCTTATGAGTTGAAACTTGACTTTTAAACTCAGCGATTACGAATCAGACTCTTGATGTCGTTTTTCTGCGGTCCTTAAATTTCCCGTACCGTTCAGTCCGGTCCTTCGCTTTCCTGTCCTGCGCGCTTTCAGTCGGCGGCGCATCAGTTACGGCATCAGTTAGCGAATGTGACGCGAGCGGCAGGCAGCACGGGTCGGCGCTGATTGCATCGTTTGGCGCTGTCCTCCGCAATGAAACGAACGCCGGCCGCTCTCCGTCAGCCACGCGGTCTGCCGTCCCAGCCGTACCGGCCGATGACGACGCCGATGTTGCTTGTCCGATTTCCATCGGTCTGTCCTCGCCGCCGCCACGACTCTAATTTCTATGATAATTTGACTCGTATTCCGATTTGTCTCCTTGTCGACGTGCGGATCACGTGACCCTCCACGCCGCTGTGCCCGCCCCTATACGGCGTGACGTCATCACCAGTGGGGTTCGGTAGAAGTAAGTAGCTTCTAATGGCCGCGATGCTGTTGCCGGTTACTTTCGGCTGTCCCTGTCTGCAGCCATACAGTGTCGTTGTCGTGTTTCCCCCGTTGTCGAAATCTGTGGTATGAATCCGGTTTAAAGACCGCCACCATGGCCAGGTCACATGAATATTCGATCTTCGTACCATCACGATGTAAGTGAAAGCACATGCATTTCGACAATTAGGCTTCATCCGGAAATTATTATCGACCACTGTATAGTGGTCCAGGTAGAGCGATCGGTGTGTGTCATAGTGTGTCTGTGTGTGTACGTCCGCAATGACTCTTGAACTAGATGGCTTTCGACATCTGGTAATGTGGTTCATCTTGACACAACCCACGTTAAGGTCCAATGTCAAGGTCCAAGTTCACGGTCACAGGAGGTCACATCAACTACTGAGATGGCCGACCGTGGCTGAAAGTAGATCTCAATTGGAAACTGTATACAAGTAGTAGCCGAATACCAACTTCCGTTACCAAGGTCGACTAAAATACTGCTAAAGTGGTCGGTGCGACATCAATGAGAGCTTTCTTCTAGTATCATAATTTGTGTCCTTCATTTCCTATATAGTGGACGTTGAAGTCACATATGGCCGCCCTGGGTATGCGGACATTATATTTTTGCCCTGTGGTTTCTTCTTCTATCTTTCTTTCTTTCTTTTTATCCTCGCCTAATCTTAGCCGTCGCAGATTAAACGTCTACCATACTTCCACACATGGTATGGCCTTATTGCGAATTTAGGACGCAGGTCTGAAACGTGCTGCACGAGGCTCGCTGAAAGTACAGGACGCAAAAATCGACAAAAATCGCCATCTTGGCACCATCGCACAACTAACTTTGTTGGGCTATATCTTCGCAAATAAGGTACGCATCGACAATCGGAAAAAAAACTTGTTAAACAGCAATACCTCTTCAATATGTCCTGATAAAAAAATGGTGAACTTCGGCCCAGTAGCGGCTGAGATCGGTTTACCAGTTTGGGCACCACTGCAAATTTCAACGGGTTTCGCGTCTTAGCAGCGTTACTGCACGGCACTCTATTAGTGGACGTCAGCCAAACCTTATGGCGTTGAACAGAGGGCGCCACCTATATTCGCCCTGGGGCAAGAGCCCCCGAAATGTATATAGTGTACCGGCCCAGAAGACGGCCAAACACGGTGCAAAGTTTGGTTGGCTTCCGTTGAGCGACATCGCTGCAGTAACGAAGCCAAGACGCGAAACCCGTTGAAATTTGCCGGGGTGCCGCAAACTCGCCAACAGATCTCAGCCGCCAGTGGGCCAAAGTTCACCATATTGTGAGGACATGTGGAGGAGATATTGCTGTTTAACAAACTTTTTCATTTGTCGATGCGTGCCTTAGCTGCAAAGATATAGCCCGACAAATTTGGGCGATGGTGCGCAGATGGCGAATTTTTGGCGATTTTTTGCGTCCTGCATTTTCAACGAGCCGCGTGCAGCACGTTTCAGACCTGCATCTTAAATACGCAATAAGGCTACACCTTGTGTGGAAGTATGGCAGACATCCAATCTGTAACGGCTGAGATTAGGCGGGGAAAAAAGATAGAAGATAGAAGTAACAACATGGCAAAAATATAACGTCCGCATCTGCTATACGCAGGGCGGCCATAATTAGGCGACCCTGAAAATTGCAACGTGATATAATAAGTGAACATACTGCAGTTCTCGGACAGCTACATACACGACGATGTGTTGACGTCACGACAACACTCAAGAACCCAGAAAATAATTCCACATGACAACGCAAGATATTTTAGGCAAAAGTCAAGACTAATGCTACAAAATGTGATAGGCCCTTTAGCCAAAGAACAAAACGTTTATGTGGCCCATGTTACTGTTCTTTTACCGCACACCATGACGAAGCAAGTCAAATATGCAGGATTCTCCCTTATATATGGAGCGCACGGCATAGAGCCATCATCGACTCGAGGTGTATTCTGTGGTTAAAATGAGACAATATTTGTCATTTTGCCACCGGAGAAAGTCCGTCTACGATTCCCTGCAGTCACGTGCCGCGAGCACAAGTAAAACAAAGTTGTTAAATTGTGAGTTCATCAAGTATGTCGTTGCTTGATGATCGAATATTAAAGCACTGCGCACAAAGTTGATTCGTTGGGTTCCGATCAACTTCTCGCACCTTCCAACAGTGCAGAATTTCACATTAAGTAGTTGCCAAAATATTCTTTTGCTTTCTTCCAGAGTACATCATTGCAGTATTATCAGCAGGATCGCCAGCTTTTTCTTGGGGAAGCCATATTTCCTACCGAGGCTTTGCCCGTGGGCCCCTTTGGAACTTCCGTCCTCCACATCACCTGAAGATCCCCTTCCCAAATCGATGATTCGCCCCTGTAGCACAATGACACAGCCAATCTGTCATCAACGTATATGTCACTGCCTCATCCAACAACGGACACTTATTCAGCAGTGAATAATTAAAGTAAAGTGCCTATATTTGTATAGCGCTTTATCATGAGCAACTCAACTCTAAAGCGCTCAGGTATGGCACGCGTTAACGAGGGATCACACAGTTTTACCTGCCACCCACACGTTTATCCAGAAGTGGAATTAACGATACTGCCTTTACTGTCCTGTCCAGCCGCACAGCGTCACCGCACTTTGGCCGGTACTCATTTTCCGTCCCGCTGAGGATAGAAGGCTGAGTTGGCCATAGCTGGTTACAAGCCGAGGTGGTTTACCCGCCCACAGACGGTCACCCATCCCAGTACTAACCGGGCCCGGCGTACAGTAACTTCGTTCATCGAGACCAACGCGCTACCACTAAGCCAAGCCGCCATATCAGCAGATCCGTGCACGACAAGCAGTTAACTTAAATTTGGTTCTACGAGGTTGTATTTCATTAAATACTGAATGTACAACCATCTGACGCCCACAACGTGCCAAGCAGCCGTCAGCTGTCGTACTCTACTTCTCATGTCGATTTTTGTTAACTGTCATCTTTCTCCCCTTCACGCTGACCTTTATCGACAGCCGCTTTAACTGGTATAGCTCATCAGCCCTCACCGGAATATTGAAAGAACATTTTCTATGACCCATATTGTCGTCCAAATGTCGTGAAATATAAGGCAGGCCGTCGTCATTACCACGGGATAAACGACAGAGACTTATCATCGTTCGACATCTTCATTCACTCGCGTTCAATATAACACCAGCAGCACGGAGGTCCGGTCAGTTCTGTGTGTGTGGCACGAGGCAAACGACGTGGGAGGTCTAAATACCGGCTGTCAATCACTACTGATCCACCCAGAGACGCAGTAATTCTTGTGCGGCCGCAGTAAACAACACTGCTCAGTACGACGTAATTCAGTGGAGGCGATTAAACCAGAACACTTCAAGACCACGAAACAATAAATAAACTAGAAAGCCCTCACTCGAGGTCGCACCGACCACTTTAGCAACATTTTAGCCGACCGTGAATTTTTGACTGGCTGTTATTCGCAGCTTTCAATTCACGTCTGCTTTTCAGCCACGGTTGGCCCGGCCTTCCCATCAGTTGCTGTGCACTTGATTTCCTTCTGTGACCTTGAACTTTGACCCATAACCTTAACCTTCGAACTTCACCTAGATAGAGTTCTGATGACCTAGCATACCAAATATCGAAGTAAACGTTGTTATCGCTGTTCAGCTAGTCAGATTCATAAGATCGATGAAAAGGGCAATTTTGCAGCGACCTCCGAAATGATAACAAAAAAACGGCTTATTGGTGAGGTCGAACAAAAATACATCCCAGAACCGTGAGGATGCCACTGCCGGAATGGTTGCCATGCGTCGATTGCCGCGTCGAATTAAACAATCACATCGACTGGAGAAGCAGGAAGTAAGTAAGTATAGATATAATCTATAAACGCGCACTGTGACAGTGGTCAGCAGAAACCGAGAGAAACCGAACCTGAGGCGCAAGAACAAAGGCGCTTTATAAGTGAATTGGAAGGCCTGCTGGAAACAGCGAGTCTTAGAATGACGACGAAAAGTGTCGGGGCTGGTACACATTCGAAGAGCTGAAGGGAGTGAGTTCCAAACGTTAGGATGGCAGTCAACAAAAGTCGACGTGAGAAGTAGAATACGACGTCTATCAACATGTTTTTAGGAATAATAACTGCAACGCTGAACGCCAAACGAAGTGCGAATAACCGGAACGAAAGTAACGTGATCATATCACGTGACCGCCGCCTGACCACGTGATCAATGATGACGTCACTCGACGAGCGAGCGACAGAGTTGAATGATTCAACTCTGTCGCTCGTTGGTCAAGTGATTGAATGATACGTGCTTGGAGGCGTACATTACCGCCAGTATCACATTCATCAAGTCTGCGCGCGCGTGTCACAGTTTCGCCTCGGTATTTCACCTAAATAATCTTCCCAAAGACACGACGCTATATACGGGAAACGACAACGCGATATTTAAGGTACACTTAGAAGTTGACAGGATGTACTAGCGTAGCCAGCGGGCATGTGGGATATAGACCCAAAATCTTGTCGAGATATTTTTTCGAAATACGCCGTGAGGAGGGACGACCAACTGCAGCGTATGTTTTTAAGCTGTTGAGCTTTTGGTTTTTACCTTTTCTTTTTACCATTATTTTGTTGGTGATAATCTGATTTTAGTATAATCCAACTTTTCACGGCACCATGGACAGCCTATTATGTACTACTGTACCGTTGATTAAGAAAGTACTCACTGTCTCAGCCCAGTGCATAAACTCTTCCACCTACAGCTGGTTTGCACTCGTTGAATGCCGATCCTATTTATCACTCGTCCACTAGTTCTATTCCAGTTAACGACGTGACACACAGTGAGACGTTGTCTCATTTAGATCACTTACTTTCGGCGGTCCGTCTAAGTCACGGACGGCACCGACACCGGGACGTGAATGAAACGGCGTCTCGGTCGACAATGGATCGCTCTGCGGCCTGCCTGCCGCCAGATAAACACGAATAAAGAATCTTTCTCGGTTGAAAGACGCTGATAAATATTGCCGGCAGTGCGGCGGCGGTGACCGTCAGTTTAATTACGTCCCGTTAACAGGGCGGGGCGGACTATTGAGGCGGTCAGACTGTACTGCAAGACACCGTACGTTAGGCCTATACAAATACACGTGCTATTTAGTGACTAGATGGCTGTATTGTGTGGAATGCCCACGATATAGTATTCGGCTCGAAGCGCTGCTATCTGTGCGACTGTCGAACTGTCGTATAATGTTTTCTTTGAAATCTTTATTTCACCAGCATGAATAAATGATTTGCATCAATGACTTGCACATCTCTACATCTGTACCTGCAACATGACACAAGTGGTGAAAGTAATTTGACATAAGGCCACATCGCCGCAGCAGACGGACGGTTCAGTCGTATTCGCCAGGTGGCGCCAATGTGCCCTCTCATGAGAGCATATTGGCGCCAACTGGCGAACACGATTAAACTTGTGCTTCCTTCGGCCCACCCGAGTCCACAACCCAAACGGCAAATTAGAAAATACTCAATTGAGGTCGCACCGACCTATTTAGCATAAAGAACATAAAGGGTCTAACTTCTAACTGAATCACCATGCCAACCAGACATAGAACGACTACAAGCACTCGCTGACATTTCGCGTTCAGAGCTATGTTGTCATAGCAACGAAAGCCGTGCACCGATTGTAAATCCGCCCAATAGTGCACAACTAGAGGGCATCCCCTACCATTCCCCAAAGTTACATGTGGGTGCGTGCAGTAGTGTGAGAATGCGGCGAGGGACAGACATACACACAGTCAGACACACATACACAGACGGCCGTAGCCACTACACATTTCGCGTCGTCTACGACTGACGCAAATTGTAATACTATATAGGTCAAAGGTCACATAGTTCAAAAGTTATTGTCCGGACACACAGACACACACACCGGACCGACTGCTGTACCTGGACCACTAAAGTTGTCGATAAATATGACGTATATACAGCTCTGAATGTGATAGCCAATTAACGACGAGTACCGGGTATGATGTATTTATGCACATATCGTAGTCTGTGTTGTGGGCGTCAGTCGTACGGTGGCGCCACTGCACTGCACCACACCGTTATTTCACGCACCAACACGCTGACAAAACGCGACACGGCGACAGACCGGCCGTTCGGGCTGGGTGTCGATCGAGCGAGGCGCCGACGCGTGACGCGTACAAGATGCTGTCGTCGCGCGAGCGGCTAATGAAATGATCGGCGTTGACGTCATCACGCTTGACCAACCGGAGACCACACACGTCGTGGCGGCGACATCAAACGACCGCGGCGCACGTGCTCGGCCGGTCTCACGAGCGTCATCATCCGCTCAACCATCACTGCACCACCATCAGCAGCCAGCCATCTACAGCCGGACCTTGCTCCTTCGTCCCTCGCTGCACGCCCCGGCCTTCCCCACGTGACGAGATCAAGTGTTGGCCATTATTTCAACCGGATGACATTTTCCGCAGAATATACACTTTCGATGACGAAATACGGACGCAAATCGATTTTTATCAGGTGGATATAATCGCCTTCTCTTAACGATCAACTTTAATAGTCACAATCAAAGTTAGGCCTAAGTAGAATTAGATTAAACCGACAAAATCTCTATAAAACAGCATTTAAACATCACAAAAGTTTAACTACATGGCTGTAATATATTTGCAAAGAAATTGATCAACGTGCGATGCTTTCTTTAGTTATACACCTTGGCATGAATCTGACTCAGTAACTCCACTGCAAGTAGGCCCCTGTGTTTGCTTTTGTCAACCATGATGCATTGTTATATAAAGAATTAAGAGAAAATGGAAGAACTGTAACTCTGAAGTAGCGATTCTATCAGGTCTTCGACGAAGTGAATACCAGGGGATATTAAATAGAGAGAGTGCTTGAATCTTCTCTATCCCAATGTTCGTTGCCTGGGACCGCTATATGACAGCGGACTTCGTGCTAATGCAATTAGATAAAACTCGGCGCTGGTCCGTCCACGGGTCACTCCACTCACTCTGTCATTCAATGACATTCATTCATTCATTTATTCACTCATTCGCTAACTGGCTCGCGCCGTATTGTTGTGTGGCATCGCGCATGCGCGACGGGGGTCTGTCGCGGCGACTCCCGTCTTGCAACGCAGGGACGTGACTGTCAATACAATCTTGACATTATCGCCGCCACACGTCGGTGGAAGTAATGTTTTGACACGCCGGTCTGTCTGTCTGTCTGTTTGTTTGTCAGGGTAGTTTCGGGGTAGTTATGGGTCACTTAAGGTCATTGATAATGGTGGTTAGGTCGACTCAGTCTTCGACCCTCAGTGGGATGGTAAATGAGTATCAGCATTCGGGCCGAGTAATAACAATAGATGGCGATGGTGGATGCAGATGGTAGCAGCCTACCGGCGGATTCACAAGGCAAGTCGGTTGGTACTTGGATGGCTTGGTTTGAGGGTTGGCGGCCACCTGGCGCTCGGTCTGCATTCATCAAATGAACCAGGTCAACTTTGCAATGACCTTTGTCTGTTTATCTGTTATAAAAATAGGCTAACTCCAAAAGTTATGTGTGAATTTTCATATAAAATGGGAAAAGGTAGATCATGGACAGGAGAACAGATGATTAAATTTTTGTAACGATCAGCAACATATATTGTATCTGTATTCTTGACTGTTTATTCTGATTTATGTTGTTTTGCTTGTTTTTTTCTCTTAATTGTTTTGCTGCTGTCGTTCTTATTGGGACGAATAAAGTTGAATATATATTCTTTTTATTTATAGTCAAGTTAGTTAATTTATTATTTTCCGCTTGTTTTTGCTATCGGATACTCATTCTGGTAAAATAAAGATTTTTATATTCTGGATAGTAGTCTGTCGTAAGTGCCGCCACACTGAGACTGCTGGGATTCGTTTTGAACGAGGCCGCTGTGCATGTCTGCGGCTGTACTGGTACAACGGTCACTACGATATCAACCAACTTCACTTACACGCACGTTTAACCTGCTACTCGCCTGTATCGACACTGAATTTTAGCGTGGAGTGCATGGCGGAGGTATGCGATCTACGGAGCGCACTCTAGTTTCACGCTGAGATGACGCGTTTGAATCAGAACTTAACCACCACCAGCACTGCAGCCCCTGCTTCTTAAGGCTACTCTGTGAATGCCATACTCAAGTCAAATAAGACAGCAGAAGTAAGCTAGTAAAATATGATTATTTTGCATATTGAAGACGTCGTGTATAGCAACCGATGCGCGTTGTATATAATTACGGAGCTGTTGATATTACTTGGTATAGTCCTACTCTAGCTATATCTGCCACATAAAGTTAAGCAAAAAACGTTATTTCGCCTTCTAGTCCAAGCTCGTCGCGCCTCCATCTCCCTCCTCTGCCGGTTCATCGTCTCTGCACTGCAGCATGACGTGCACGTGACCGAGCTGACTGCAGCAGCCGATGTGACGACACTGACGTCTTAAGCCGCACATACATCACACGCAATCATTTCTTCGTCACGTGTGACGCTGCCTTCAGTTATCGTCAGCTGATGACATCTGCACACGGCTAAAGGCATATGGCCGTATGTCGGTATAGGCGCGTACATACGACAACGCACGCTTTCATAGTTCACCATTCGCTTTTTATGGCCGCCCTGCATGCGTAACAGATGCGGACATCATATTTTTGCCCTGTGGTTACTATCTTCTATCTTTTTTCTTTCCTTGCCTAATCTCAGCCGTCGCAGATTGGATGTTTGCCATACTTCCACACATGTGGTGTGGCCTTAGTGCGAATTTAGGATGCAGGTCTGAAATGTGCGGCACGCGGCTCGTT
>Ga0056133_10000308_pt1 | contig 11377 bp, 3 predicted proteins | sample WorMetGr2BELIZE1_FD_67351 | JGI IMG/M metagenome (GOLD analysis project Ga0056133, IMG submission 67351) | Marine gutless worms symbiont microbial communities from Max Planck institute for Marine Microbiology, Germany - Inanidrilus... ... | reverse complement strand
CTCTGAATACACCTTATGGTAAATTTTAGTATCATCCGCAAATTTCAGAATTCTACCAGCCACACAGGCATCAATGTCATTTATGTAGATTATAAACAGAAGAGGGCCTAATACAGATCCTTGTGGTACTCCACTGACCACATCTCTCCATTCTGAAAAACATCCATTACGCACTAGATGGGGTGTTAGATGGGGACCCAGCTCCCGTCCCGCCAAAGGGCACAGCAGCCCATGCCAGTTGTGGCCAAACGGCTGGATAGGTCAAAATGCCACTTGGTATAGAGGTAGGCCTTGGCCCAGGCGACATTGTGTTAGATGGGCACCCAGCTCTCCCCGATGGAAAGGGGCACAGCGGTCCCCCACTTTTGCAGTTTACGGACAGCAGGCAAGCCTGCATCCATATAAAGCACAGGCTGCACAGCCCATGTCTATTGTGACTAAATGGCTGGATGTATCAGGATGCCACTTGGTACGGAGGTAGGCCTTGGCCCAGGTGACATTGTTAGATGGGGATTGGGGACTGAGCTCCCCCCCCCCCACACGGAAAGGGTACGAGTATTGTGTTTCCTGTAGAGTTGTGTTGTTTTCGTTTATTTGATACCACTTGCACAAACTTGTCCATATTTTATTCAAAATATACTTAGACTTCTCAGAAATGATTAAACTTCAGAGTGCATTACATATTTTGTGCCTATATTCATGTTGGAATTGATAAAACTGGCTAAAATGCAAGGGGATGGTGGACGGTTTTTTATGGCCCACTCTGTAATTCTATCTCATCTGGTCATTTTCAGGACCACAACATTTTAGAGGAAGAAGACAACATATCTAATGTTGCACACTTGTGTGTTTGGTCACTTTGGTGTCATATTGGCATAGGCCAATATACACCATGGGCCATAAAAAAGGAGCCAACTTATTTTTTTCTGTAACTTCGTCAGAAATCAACGGATTTTAATGCAGTTTTCACTGTTAGATTTACAAATGAATGATACACATAAACATATGAATTTCACCCACCTCACCTAATTAATGTTGCCACACTACCTTGTGAAAGTCAAAACACCGAAAATGTAATATTACAACGGGATAGTACCAAAGAATATTGCATTAGATTTTTTCATAGCTTCATAAAAGTAGACCGGGATCATCATATGCCTTAAATTTACTTATTAGGGCTGTTATACAGCAAAGCATGTATGAAACAAAGATTCATGACATCGACGACCTGCGAAAACGCTTGATTGAAACTTGGTTTGACTTTGACCTGGACATCACTGACTCTGCGATTGACCAGTGGCTTTATCATCTGAGATCAAGTGTGTAGGCTGGTGATGGACACTTTGAACACATGTTCATCTATATGACTCACCAGAATGTTTTATGAAACTGTCAATGTAATTTGATGCATTTAAGGACTATTTTGTAGTTAACATTAGAAGCTGAAGTTGTGTTCACATGCATTTTTGGTGTATCGAGTTTCACAAGGTAGTGTAGCAACAGTAATTGGGTGAGGTGGGTGAAGTTCATACCTTTACATGTATCGTTCACTTCGAAATCTAACATTGAAAAATGTATTAAAATCCATTGATTTTTGACGAAGTTACAGACAAAAACAAGTTGGCTCCTTTTTATGGCCCATGATGTAGTTTCACAGCGACTTACAAACAGTATGTTCCTGCATCTTCACAATTTCTTACCAAGCAATGATGTTGCAGTATTTCGGTTAATTTGGTTGCTAGTTATGTTTGCATATTGAAATTCTATCACGACCTGTATATTGCTATAACACTATAGTAGTCCACTTACTTTTTCAATCACATTCATACATTATTTGCTGTAACTTAAAATTAAGCAGTCCCTATCCCATTGACATTTGATTTACTGTCTTTGCGCCATCAGTTATCAGCAGGTATATGATAAAAAAGGTAAAGGCTTTCCATACTCGATACCGAGTATTGAGCCAGGAGCTGATCCCGGCGTACAGGCAGTCAGCCCGCAAGTGACCATAAATCATCCACCCGGCGGTAGGCTGCCATTGCTTTTCGCCAGGCCTGCAGTTACCTTCCCAGCTGCACAGCATCACCAGCCTTTGGCCAGTACCAAGTTATACTGCTTGGTGACAATGGCACATAGGTGTGAACAACTTGCCCAAGGTTGTTACACAGCGTTGCCCTGAGTAGGATTTGAACCCGCAACCTATTTGTCGCAAGTCCAACTCTCCACCCATTATACCCGTTATAGTGTTTGACTATTAATGGACTTGGGTATTTAGACTATTTTGCTGCCTTTCCCCCATCTTTGGGGTATTTGAAAGTCTTTCACCCATCTTTTGGTTAATTGAACAGACCCGGTACCATAGTTAACATATCTGTAAATTTCATTATTTTGTATTTTCTGGATTCATAAAAAGTTAAGTTCTGTTCATTTTAGGAAGAGGATCGGCACTGATTGTCATGATGTCAGTTACATCAGACTGGCATCCTCTTGGAGACGTGTTCTTCAGAAAGTTTGAGTTATACTCTATGCAATGGAGAGATAGTGTTGATCTTTCAAAGTACACTGTCTGTGCTGCTGCTTATGGAGGACCAATTGCTTTAGCACGTTCTGAATTAAAATCAGCAAAAATAGGGTTGGCACCCAAGCCAATAATTTATATTTTCACTTCTTCTGGCAGTGAAGTGTCCAGTATTCGTTGGAATAGTGGTAACCTGCTGAAGATGGGCTGGACATGTGTGGAAGATTTAATATGTGTACAGGATGATGGAAGTGTTCTTGTCTATGATATTTTTGGCTCGTTCAAGAAAACGTTTACTATGGGACAGGAAGCAAAAGATGTCAAGATTATCCAGTGTCATATATTTAACACCTTCAGTGGAGGCACAGGTGTTGCAGTTCTGACGTCATCATACCGAATCTTTATTGTTAACAACATTGATGATATCAGACTACGGAGGCTTGCAGAGGTGCAGGGTATTGATGCTCCACCAAGCTGTTGGAGTGTCATCAGCACAAGTGCACATACCAGGGTTCTCCTGGCCAGGGAGGCTGATCTGTATTTGTTGGATTCTGGAGGTCTATGTGAGAAGCAGGTGGTGCCAGTGACTGGTGACGTCGAGTCCTACATTGAAATGGCCATTTCATTCAACCACAAGTATTTGGCACTGTTTACTAGCTCTGGAATACTGTGGATAGGCTCATCTGATCTGCAGCATGTCTACTGTGAGTTTGACACCAAATGTCACACCCGCCCACTGCAGCTTGTATGGTGTGGCCCTGGTGCTGTTGTTGGATATTGGGATGGAATTATGCTCATGGTTGGACCAAAAAAAGACTGGATTAAATTTAGCTATGATAATGCCGTTACCCTGGTACCAGAGATGGATGGTGTGCGTATTATTGGTAGCACTTCTCACGAATTTCTGCAGAAAGTTCCCACAGTTGTAGAAGACATTTTCAAGATTGGATCAATTTCTCCTGGTGCGATGCTGTATGAAGCAGCTCAGGAGTTTCAGAAAGGTAGCCAGCGTACTGATGAGTACATCCGTATGATAAAGGAAAGGCTTGATGATGCAGTGAAGCAGTGCATTGAAGCTGCTGCTCATGAGTTTGAGCCATCAATGCAAAAGTCGTTACTGCGTGCTGCTGCATTCGGCAAATGTTTCCTAACAGACTTCAACTCACAGAGTTTTGTCAGCATATGCCAACAACTGCGGGTGCTGAATGCAGTTAGAGGTCATCGTATAGGCATACCGATCACATACACACAGTTGGAACACATGAAGATCTCTGTGATAATTGATCGTCTGGTGATGAGGCGCAAGTACTGGCTTGCAGTTGCCATTTGTCAATATCTTAAAATTCCTGATATGGAGGGAAGCAGCAGAGTACTTGCACACTGGGCATGCTACAAGATTCAGCAGTCAAATTCTGATGAGGAACAACTGGCCATATCTCTTGCGCAGAAGTTGGGTGACACACCTGGTGTTTCGTATTCTGATGTTGCTAATCATGCGATAGAGTGTGGCAAAACTGATCTTGCAATTCGGCTGCTGAACTTTGAACCTCGAGCTGCAGAGCAGGTGCCTTTGTTGATGAAGATGAAAAAATTCCAGTTAGCTCTGACAAAAGCTGTAGAAAGTGGAGATACAGATCTAGTATATATGGTGATACTCCATTTGAATGAAAGGCTGCAACTTGGAGAGTTTCTAATGGCTATACGCACTGTACCTGTTGCGTATGCCTTGTATCTGCAGTACTGTCGGGAGGGAAATCGGCAGATGTTGCTCGACTTGTATTACCAAGAAGATAGGCATTTGGACGAAGGCAACTGTCGTGTGATCACCAGTTATGATGAAGAGCGACTTGATGCACGTCTTCGCACACTTGTGTCAGCTCAGGAGGCTTTCAACAAGTCAAAGAATGAATGTGCAATGAAAGCTACCGAGGAGCAAATAAAACTAATGAAGTATCAACAGCGCCTTGAGGAAGAATTCAACAAACCATTCTTGGATCAGTCACTTCATCAGACCATCTTCCAGTTAACTGTCTCCAATAATCACAAGCTAGTGGAACAGATGCGAAAGGAATTCAAAATCCCTGACCGACGATTTTGGTGGCTTAAGGTACTTGCTCTGGCCGAGAATAATGACTGGTCTGAGTTGGATCGATTTTCGAAACTGAAGAAGTCTCCGATTGGATACGAGCCATTTTTTGAAGTGTGTGTAAATAAAGGGAATATTGCAGAAGCTCAGAAGTACTTGGCAAAAGTGCCTAGCGAAAGTCTCGTGAAATGTCACATCAAGATGGGACAACTGGACCAGGCTGCTGACCTTGCTTTTCAGAACAAGAATGAAGACGAATTGAATCTTGTTCTGTCCAAGTGTACTTCAGCAAATCGGAGTCTTGCTGACCGCATCAACACTATGAAGTTACAGATGTCTTCAAAGTCATAGCTGTATTTATTAGAATTTGCCATTCAGATTGCGATTCAGACAGATATTAACTGGCAGTATTAACACTGCAGGCATATTGTTATCAGGAGTGTAAAATTTACCGGTAGCACTGATATTGTAAATTTAGTTATTACCATCTTAGGTTTGTTGTCATAATACGAACGTTTTGATATTTTTTAACATTCGACACTGTTTGCGCAGTGTATGTCTGTCCATCTTTCTGTCACAAGTCAGTGTTCTGTGAGAATGGCTAAAACAGCATCGTGGAAACAACATTACACAATAGCCTAGGGACTCTAGTTTTCTGACGCCAAAGATCTTGAAATTCCAATCGGGACACCCCCAACAGCAGCGCCAAATACATGTGGCATAAGAAAAATTTGCAGCTTTCGACAAATAATTCGCTATATCTCAAAAAATGGTACAAGACAGAGACAGAATCATAGTTTCTACGAAAGGCACATAGGAACTTGTGCTCTATCGAATGGTGACATTGTCCATGACTTTGAATGACCGCAGTTGCCTCAAATTAGCCAAAAAGGACCGTAAAACGGTTGTGGTGTGTGCTTTTTGGGCCTTGATAGGCGATGACCTAGTAGTTTGAAACTCAGGTGTGTCCGTCCGTTAATCCGTATGTCCACAGAAAGTTTTTCCGATTTCAATCTAATTTGGTGTGGGTACACCTCGGCCACATATGCGCACCAGTGTGACCTCGACCCGATCTAAGGTCAAGGTCAAGGAGCTTCTGAAGTTGCGAAAATTGCACTTTTTATAGGTCTATCTCCTCCGCCATTTTGGCATGAAGCTCAAAACTAATGGTTGCTGGTGATAGTGCGGGACCTGGACTACAGCTTGTCTGAGCCCGATTTTTGAATTTCCTTCTAGGAAAGCTATTACGAGAGTTTGCCAAATGTTGATATTTCACGAAATTCAAATGGCCATATTGCAGTAGTGCGTTACGTTACAGTCACATGGTTGGGCGTGCTGGTAGTCCTATATGTACTGTGTATGCCTGTTTGTCCGTCTGTACATACGAAAATTGCACTTTTCTAGCTCTATCTCTTTCGCCATTTGGCGTCCAGCTCAAAAGTGATGGTTGATTATGATAGTATGGGACCTAGTCTACACCTTGTTGGAGCCAAGTTTCTGAATTTCCTTCTCAGTAAGCTATCACGTGACTTCAGACTTCACAGAATGTCAATGTTACAGGACTTTCAAAGGGCCATATTTCCGTATTGCTTGATGCTAGAGTCACATGGTCGAGCATCCGGTAGTCCTATATGTACTGTACATGCTGATGACCTTGACCCAATCTAAGGTCAAGGTCATGGGGCCTGTCTGTCCGTCCATACGTATGAAAATTGCACTTTTCTAGGTCTATCTCCTTCACCATTTGGGCATGCAGCTCAAAACTGTTGGTCTACAGCTTGTCAGAGACCGATTTTTGAATTTCTTTCTCAGTAAGCTATCACGTGACTTCAGTCTTCGTGGAATGTCAACAATACAGGACTTTCAAAGGGCCATATTTCCCTACTGATCTTGAGTCACGTGGTCGGTTATGCTGGTAGTCCTATATGTATTGTGCATGCTGATATGACCTTGAACCGATCCAAGGTCAAGATCACATGGCGATAACTGTCAGCCCCCTTCGGTGGCCTTTTTAATTATGTGTTGCGTCTTTCTTCCGTGTGTGTATTCTAGCTACTCCGAAGGAAGAAGAATAATGTAAGAATATGAAGTAATTTGAGGTGACTATGGTCACACAAGGTCATCGGCAATGTCACCATTTGATAGAATGCGTACGACTTCTTATTTGCCTTTCATTCGATGGGCCATAGAGACAGAGGGAGAAATCTATTTGCCAAATAGAGTGGCATGATGCCAGAAGACCTCGAGGGACCTTCAAGGTCACTTTTGTTGTTTGAAACCTTTCTGCCTCCCATATCTTTGGAAATATAGCACGTATAAACTTGCACGTGAATCCGGAAGTGCAAACATCTGTCTTATCGAAAGTGAAGGACTTATCAAGAAAGTCACAGGCAGTTACATACACTGTAAAAGTGGTAATATCTTGGAAACAATGCAAGATACAGACGTTGTTACTACAGACCACTAATATGATATATGGCCTACTGAATAGCAGCAATTCCATTCCGATGACCTTTTCCTTTTCGAATAGGATTTTTTTCGTACGTCTGTGCAGCAGTTAACAAGATTTCAACTGACGTTGCACTACATTGCACAGTCCTGAACTAGCAACAAAACAGTAATTGCAATAATTACTGTAAAATAACTATTGATTTGCAGTGTAATATAATGTAAAATGTTTATTTGTGTAGACTAAAGCATTCTGTACAAATGACAAAAATATAGACTAAAGAATGAAGATGATGAAATATGTTATTGTGTGCTTTTGTTGCGACTGTTGTTTGTTACTTTGTATCTAGCATAATAAGAAAGTAATGATTCCGATGTTTGTAAACAATACAAAGTTTTGCCATGATATTTTACTGTTGTGTTCAACAGTCTTATTCCGGTGCATTAATGGCAGAGCCATTGGCATTAGGCAAACAACTTGTATAAAATTATCTCAGTTTTGGAAGAAATGAACACTTGACTTCTAACATGATTTTTTAATATTTTGATAAATTTGATAAACATACAGTAATAGTTTTTTCAGCATTTCAAAATCATAACTAGAAATGTGGGCCAATGCCCAACGTGATGGCCGCCCTGCCAAATGTAGGTGGCGCCCTCTGTTCAACGCTGCAGTGTGGCTAACGCCCAATACTCAAGTGCCGTGCAGTAAGGCTGCCAAAACGCGAAACCCGCTGAAATTTGCAGGGGTGCCCCAAACTACCAGATCAATCTCAGCCGCTAGTGGGCCGAAGTTCACCAAATTGTGGGGACATGTGAGGAAGATACTGGTGCTTAACAACTTTTTTCCAATTGTCAGGCTATATCTTCGCAATTAAGGCACGTATCGACAAAGTTGTGCGACGGTGACCAGATGGCGATTTTTTAACGATTTCTTGCAGCGAGCCGCGTGCAGCATGTTTCAGACCTGCATCTTAAATTTGCGCTAAGGCCACACCATGTGTGCAAGTGTGGCAGACATCCAATCTGCGACAGTTGAGATTAGGCGAGGAAAAAAAGATAGCATAAACTACAGCATGAAAATATAATGTCCGCATTTGCTATGCAGGGCGGCCATAACAATAACTGCATGAAGACTTTATCAGATGGAGCCAAAATTTAAAAGAAAACAAACACTGTACACACCCACATTGTTGCTACAGCAGTTAATATTATAGTACCCTGTATTGCAAAGATGACTTCTGTAAAAACGATTACTTATAGTTACAATTACAGTCAGTTTACGGTAAAGGAGGGTAACATAAAAATCAAACAGAATGCAGTACATACGTAAGTTGTTTATCATTATGACTGTGTCATTTTCCACACTAGCTTAGTTATGTGCCTTTTCTACTAAAACTGCATTACTTCAAGGTGTTCTGTTTGAAAACAGTATGCTCAAAACAACAGAAGTATAGATAAGCAAATATGTGGTATTTTCCAGGAAAAGGCACATAAAGTGGCAAACACTAAACTTTGCAATTCAAAATATCCTGGAGGTTCTGAATATGACCAACAGAGCCGACAAAAATAACACAAAATGCTGCATTGTTAGCATTACGTTATTGTCAATCGAGTTGAAAGAACTGTCGTGTTAGCCGTCATTACTGATCATGACTTAATTTATGTATTCTTTAATGAATTCACAGTTTCAAAAAGTTTCTGTCGTTCCTTCCCATCAAGAACAGTTGGGATCCAGTAGTGTCGACAGCTGGATGCAGCGTTCGGCAACGTCTTGTGCAAGAATATTTCGTCTACGAGAAGGCTGACGAGTGGTACCTGCAGACGCGCAGCTCCAAGCATTCCAACGCTGTCCAAGATGCGTGTGATTCGTTGGTAGTTGTGATGAGAGCTACACACAATGTATCGAAGTTATAATGTGCTGCAGTCTTGCTATATATGGAACATGCGCAATGAATGTATACAGTACAGACAATGAAAAGCAACTTGTTCAGTACATGTCACAACAGCGATAAAATGACAGTTTGCCAGAAAACAAAAATTAACAAAAAAAGAAAGAACAAACCACAGCATAAAAATATAATGGTCTGCCCTATTCCATAGGGCTACCATAATGAAACTAAATCCGTTGAAATTTCATGGGAAATCACGCATTTTCACGCTAGTGCATGTTTTTCATGGAATACAGCCAATTTCATGTCAAATGTCATGGCCGTAAAATCATGAACTAGGTTGGTCCATCATAAGTATGAACTACTGAATGTTCTACTTCCGTGCAAAGGATCACATAGGACCTTAATTGGTACTAAGAAGAAATTCTACTGCAACTAGAAATGCGTGGCAAAGCCCAGCGTGATTCGCCCGTTCTTGTGCTGTACACTGCAAGTAGCATCGCTGGTCTACCTAACAATAACCTGCCCCACCCCTATTTGCGTAAACGTTTCTCCGTGACTGTTCCGCCGACCCCCACCAAATTTGGGGTGAATATAGCCAGATAATCAGTGATGAACCCTGTTGTTTTAGATTTTCCATATATCTCTCAGTTTTGGAGTAGTAAGCCGCCAATTCCGAATGTTGTCGAAAATTTTGCCAAAAATTGAGGTTTTTTGACCCCTGTAAAAAAATGGGGAGGGTCCCCCAAAAACCAAGATGTGCGTTAGCAAGAACCAACTGTGCGACATATATCCCCAATATATTTCCCCGATCTCCATTTGCAGGTTTCTGACAATTAAGAAAACAAAGCAAAAAGTGCCTATAGGCCCCATTGTAAAGTTTCGGGTTTTTGTCCCCTACAAAAAATTGGGGAGCGTTCCCCCAAAAGTAAGACCTGCTTAGAAAAATTACACCTATACCACATATATCCATAACGATTTCCCCTGTCTATGTAGGCGCGTTTCGGAGATGGTAACTGGACAACTCATGGATATGCCAACTCGCGGACTGGACAACTCGTGGCCTCGCAGATGCCGCCAAGAGAATGAAAACTAAGCACGGAAAGTCGCTGGTGGCATCCGCGAGTTGTCCAGTCCGCGACTTGTCCAGTCCGCGAGTCGGCAATCCGCGAGTTGGCGTATCCGTGAGTTGTCCAGTAACCTCGGAGATCAGGCTCTGAGCTCTGAAAGATAAAAAAAATCTGTTGCAAAACAGCACTCAACCATTCCCAGAATGGGCGAGTAACAAACTGCAGATGTGGACAATGTACAAAATTTACTGACTTATGAGAGATTACTTGCAGTTTTTGTCACGGAAACAAGAAGGAATAGAAAACACTGTCATTCTCACTGGTTGAGATGATGAAAGCGTTCTTTCCAGTTGGCTGCTCGAGCAACACGCCCACTGTCGACGCTGCATAGTTCAAGACCGTAGAAATCAAGCATCATTTTATATGCCTGGATGAGTCTGGTCCTAACACCTCGTTTTGTACGCATCATCTACACAAAATATACATTAATCCAATTTCAGTCAATACAATACCATAATATGGTTTCTAATTAAACAGAAAATGCACTTATTCTAACATAAACGTTTTCGAAGTCATCTGCTATCATCTAATGAAAATCACTGTGTCAGTGCTAGTATTGTTCAAGACTTTCAGGTTCAAGTCTTCCAGTAACATCTTTCCATGTAGTTATGGCAAATCATATAAGCAAACCAAATTATCTTCACAGCAAACGTGGTGGGGTCAGTCCTGAAGATCAAAATACAAAATGGTATTGAACACTTCTGCCATGTCCAGCTATGCAGTGTTCATACAATGTACAAGATGACAAGCTAAGCTCAGTCTACTGTGTAGGTACAACAACAACCATTTTACGGCCCTTTGTCTGGGACTACCCGGGTGAGCCGGTACCAGAAGTAACATTCACCCACGCACCATCCTGATCATCATACAACCTTTATCAGATGCTTCCATCTACTACGATCCATATCTTCATCCCTGTTCAATTTATGTGCTTAATCTTTTTGCACAACCTCTTTCCAAGTCCTCTTTGGTCTACTGTCTAGCTATGTTCAGTTTTAAACGAGCTCAGCAGTAGCTGAGATGGGCGACCGTGGCCACAATAGACATAATAATAATAATACAGCATTTATATAGCGCCTTAAAGTCCTGTAAAGGATACCGAGGCGCTAAAAGAGGGGGGTGCTGTGCCCCTTTCGCGCAGTGCTGGGAACCCATCTAATACAATTGGCCTGCGCCAATGTCTACTTCCGTACCAAGTGGCGTCTTCATCCATCCAGCCGTTTGGCCACAATAGTGTAGGATGCCACTCGCCGCATAGGAATATCAGTACCAAATACTACTTAGTTGTCGAAATGCATACAGT
>Ga0056133_10000307_pt1 | contig 11379 bp, 5 predicted proteins | sample WorMetGr2BELIZE1_FD_67351 | JGI IMG/M metagenome (GOLD analysis project Ga0056133, IMG submission 67351) | Marine gutless worms symbiont microbial communities from Max Planck institute for Marine Microbiology, Germany - Inanidrilus... ... | reverse complement strand
TTATAGCCCAGCTCATAAACAATTAACACACTCCGTCTAGCCACCTAGTGACTGCCCACGCCTCCGATTCAAGCTTAATGCTTGACTACATGTGCGCATTATAAATTTTCGTATCATTATCATTATCATAGATCAGACACCCCCAAAAGTGCTCTTTCCCGTGGTGGCATCTACATCCCCATGTAATACCTGTTCCCTGAACCCACCCAACTCAGCATCTCAAACTGCACCTCGACCAGTTCGGCCGTTTTTGCACAGCTCATTGCAAAGAGTCCCTATACTTTACAATGTGCGTTAAAACACAATTTAAAAAAAATAATTCACGTGATTAACAAGATTTAAAACATTAATCATTTTATAACCCTAATTTTGAAGCACTATACGGCGGTGTTCAGATTAAATGCCGATGTTTCTACCCTACTGGTAGTGTACTAATGACTAGGTGGCATTGCTTGTGATATCCAGTTCTCAGCTGTTATCCATCCAAATGTGATAATTATGTGACAATAACATTATAATCTAACAATGTACAAAATACTATGTCCTGCTGCTGCAACAGGGTAATTTCTTGTCCGTCTCCGAGCGACCTGGCTTGACTATAGCGTCTGTGTCTACCGGCCTCCTTGTAGGAGCATTCCACGCTATCAATCTTTCACCTACATAGATATCATCTCCAGCATAATCATCATAATTGCCAACGATCACAGCGACAACTGGAGGTGCAAACAAAACGTTAAACACTTACCTGACAAATCACTAAAAAATTCAACCAGGCATAGAGCAAGTACAAGCACTTGATGACATCTTGCATTCGGCGCTATGTGGTCATAGCCACGAAACCTGTGCACCAATTGTAAATCCGCCCAATACTGTACAACTAGACGGCACCCCTACCATTCTCCCAACTTACATCCAGGTCCATGCAGTAGTTTGGAAATGCGGCAGCGGACAGACAGACAAGACACAGACAGCCGTGACCACTATACCTTTCGCCTCGGCTATGCCTCACGCAAAATGTAATGACTGAAAACAGTATCCTCTTTTGTGTGATCAGACCACTTTACTGAGTTCACCAGCTTCACTTTAACAGCTACTTTTCAGCAAGTGATCCCTCGTGGGCTTCTTCATCCAACTGTTCCGGAAGAGACTCTTTGGGATAAGCAGCACAGGTTTTTTTTACGAGCCACATGGTGGAGGTAATAAAGTAAAATCAGGCAGTGGCCTCATCCATTCTTCAACCACCAATGAATTCCTGAAGGAAGCGGCACTGCTCTGACGCCAGAGCCCTACAGACAACTATCTCAACAAGTAGAAGACACGTACTGATGACTGTAAAAAGCCGATGGATGTTCACAGAATCCTTCGCACTGGTCTCGAGACATAGACACCCACTATTTGCAGCAAATGCCTCAATTTCTGCAACAAAAGACCAATCAGTATCTCAAATATCGACAGTGCTAAATGCAATATGCATATTACTGTCAGTTGCACAAATCATTCTGGACCGAACTGGTTTGTAAAAGTGGTAGATCCGAGTTGAGATTTTCAAGTAGAACTCCCTTTCAGTGCACTGACACTGTTGGGTGGCTGACTGGAAGGAAATATGGCTTTTTAAAGAACCCTGTTCCAATAATATCCACAGGTTCTGTTTTCGGGGACCCAGCCAGCCTGCAGCAACACCAGAAAGGAACTCTAGTTAAACAGGAAGAGGCTCAGTTGTCATAGAAAGACTGCACGATGCTCCGTGTCAACTAAAAATCTGGTTAAATTAATTTCAAGCTGCGTGACCTTTTACAATGGTAGTCTGTGAAACTGTCATCCCAACTGGCAACAGTGATAGTCAGCTGATTCATAGTTAAGCCGTGGTTCCATGTTAAAATAAAATTATTTTAAAGAATTTCAAAGTTGCACGGAACCACGTCTGAAATGAAAAAAAAATTATTTTACCTACTAAAATAATTTTCAGTGGCTACAATAATTATATTTCATTTAAGACGTGACGTCTGAAATGAAATAGAATTATTTTAACATGGAACCACGGCTTTATACGAAAAAATCACACCTAAAAAGGTTTGCAGATGGTGAAACTGTGCCATATAACAGATCATATACAAATTCCAATTACTCGACAAGAGGAACTATGTCTGATCTTACACAGCATCCAACATATTACCACTTTTCCTGCGTGATAAGCAGGGACATCGTTGAGACCAATGGCTGAATTTACAGTAGGGAATGGATTTAGACTGGTAATGGCATTGGAGAGAGCCGGTGTAAAGAGAGTATGCCACTTTCCTCAACAGTCTGGTGGTGGATGAAGAAAGGATGAGGCCAGGCCACTGGATGGGGTCAGTGCTTTGAGTCGCTTCAGTGCTTTGATGCTGTTAGCTGGGTGACAGGAAGAACAACCCATGCCACTTATGACACTTATCTGGAAAAGTTCTCTTCCGGCAAAATTGGTGAAAGAAAACCGTGTGGACTGGCTAACTGAGATTCACCCAGAAAATGGCAGTCAAAATTACGGATGGGAATTCCCGGGAATTCTTATTCCTGGATTGGGAATAAAATTTCCCAGGTCCCGTTTGAGTCCCGAACTGTGGAACCATCCCTAGGCCTATGCCCACCATACGACCTGTTATTATGGTCACCCTATGGAATAGGGCAAACCATTAAATTTTCATCCTGTCGTTTGTTCTTTCTTCTTTCTATCTTTTTTCCTTGCCTAATCTCAGCTGCCGCAGATTGGTACTTCCACACATGGTGTGGCCTTAGTGCGAATTTAAGACGCAGGTCCGAAACCTGCTGCATGCGGCTTGCTGAAAACACAGGACGCAAAAAAGTCGCCAAAAATCGCCATCTGGGCACCATCGCACAACTTTGTCGGGCTATATCTTCGCAGCTAAGGCACGTATCGACAATCGGAAAAAGCTTGTTAAGCAGCAATATGTCCTCCATATGTCCCCACAATATGGTGAACTTCGGCCCAATAGCGACTGAGATCGATCCGGTAGTTTGAGGGTCACCCCTGCAAATTTCAACGGGTTTCGCGTCTTGGCGTCTAGTAGTGGGCGTCAGCCAAACTTTGCGGCATTGAACAGAGGGCGCCACCTATGTTCGACAGGGCGACCATCACGTTGGGCACTGGCCCACATACTAGTTTATATCTACAGTATAATACGCTAGTGTGGGATTCACAGGTGTGTTGTTACCTGTAACGTTGTATGTTTTGTTGGTTTGCAAATAAAAGAATTCCAACTCGCGTGTGTTAGTAATTTAGTATGTTTCTATCCATGTGCCAACTGGAGTTAGTTAGTTGGAGTTTAACGTCCCTTTTCAACACAAATACGGCTATATCAGAGATGAAAGGTCAGGGATGGAAAGTTATTTGTACCCAGTGAAGGAAGGCTAGCGATATATTAACCTCAACCCTGGCCACCTTTTTGTTCAGCAGCCACCCAAAAGGGAAAGGGATCGAGAGGCTCATTTAAACAGGGGAGACAACTATCGCATCACAAGACTAAAACTAAACTGACATAAACTAAACAAACATGCATCTTTAACTAAAAATACAGCAAACATCAACACAAAACAAACTAAACCCAGGTTCGATCGCCTCCTACGACCTCCGGCCTGGAAACGGAGCGGGTCCATATTCTGGAAGGTAAGAGATAGAACAGACGGTAAGACACATAAAAAGGAAGAAGGAAAAATACAAATAGGAAGGTAAGCAAAAACAAATAATAAGAATAAGCCACATGCACACATATACAGTGCCGAAATCAACAAGTGAATCGGAGGCACATTAAAATTACCTACTTACTTATGGCCCTGGAGCCCACATGGGGCCCACGTGCCAACTAATTTATCCATTTATTTGCGCGTTTCTTTATATTTTGCAATGCTACATCTAAGTAAGTAAACCAGTATGCTTAAGATCGATAAGCCTACATTATAAACGCTTGCAGCACTACAGTGTTACACGTTCATGCAGTCCAAGATACTCCGACGCAGACCAAAAAAAATCTGTAAAAACATCAAACTGTGTATGCCTACTAATTAACACGAGTCTATCAGTTTCATGCGTGCCTTATTCACACTTTCAATCAAACAAGCTGGCATTCTTGTTTAAGAACACCAGAGTCTCGGCTGTTTCTGGTAGCAAACGACTATGCAGCTTAGATTTGAGACGACCAGTTGAAGAAAAAAGCCGTTCAGAGTCCGTTGATGTCGCTGGAATGGCCAAGTATTCGCATGCCACTGCAGCTGTGCCTGGGAATGAATCCTTGTGTGTCTGCCACCATTGCAGAACGTCCACTGGGGCCTTACCATTGTGTTACTTACTGACGACAGGTAAACAATAACACGTGCATAATAAATGGCGGTAATGTTTATTCAATGAGCAACATCAACAGTACCAAACAACTATATAATACGGTATTCTTTCTACATATTTTGAAGGTTTTTAATTGTCAAAATTTGTTTTAAGGGCGTAAATCAATTAGCGTAAACGGGTCTTTGGAGACACCAAAATTTGGGGACTCGTTTCGGGAATCAGTAATCCCGGATTCGGGATTCGATTTCGGGACCCCGGTGGGACCCGGGAATACCGGGTCCCGGTCTCATCCCTAGTCAAAATGGAGGTAGGTAGGCATGTAGGTAGGAAATGATTTAGACTGTGATACTGTATATAGCCACGTTTTCTTGGAAAGAAGCATCAGCTCTGCTAGCAACCTGCTTGGGCAACTTGTCTGCTTTCGACAAGATCAGACTTGTTGCCGACGACGACGACAACGGCAGGCTCGGCGAGCTTCCGCAGGTCATCAATCCACGACTTCACTGACCTGAAGCTCTCCTACGAATGACCACAGAATGAAAAACAAATCAGTAAAGTTAACACTTCCACATGTGTGCTATTACAGTTGCCGAGGAAACCGCGAAAATTAAATGAATCTTTATATATTAAACGCGATAAGGTGTCTGGGATAACCAGACCCAGTCAACTAAAAACTCCCATAACTCCATAACCCCTTGAGCAAACCCAGCGAAATTTTAACAGCTAACGCAACCTGAACTGGGTTCAAACTCTGCAAATTTTGTGAAAATCGCGCAAGGGATATGACCCTGCGGCAGTTTATATTCCACATTTTGATCAAATCTCAGTAAAAATTTCAGTTTTGGGGGTCCTATACCCTTATCGTTGCACTGATGGCGGTGAAATTTGTCATGGAGGAGGGGACCCTCCTCCATGCCAAATTTCATCCCCATCAGTGCAACGTGTTGCCCCTGCGGGACGAAAAACCTCAAAATCGGCCTCTGAGCAAATTAAATACCGGCACTTTGCGCTGTGTGCAATGCTGCCGGTAACAACCTGGGTTAAGCTGGCACCAAAAAGGTACAACCATTCTGGATTTTAACAAAGTAAGGGATGATGGGTGGGCAGTGGCATCAGATGGACCATATGCATATCATATGCACCTCCATCCAGACAGATAACCATGCCAGCACCTCACCACTCAATTTTTTTACAGGCCGGATGCTCTTCCGGACACCCAGCTGTGTCAAGTGACCGAAGGCAGTCAATACAGCACAGAACAGTTCTGATAATCTCTGATCCTCCATACAATCATCATTGCTGGGATTTGTTGTCTACTAAAGGGAGAGGATGTGTGATTAATTTACCAAACCATACTACTACTACAACCATTTTATGGCCCTTTGTCCTGGACTACCCAGGTGAGCTGGTAGCAGAAGAAACATTCACTCAGTCAGCTATTCTGATCATCATCCAACCCTAAATTTAACAAATGGTAAACATTAAATATTAAAAATAAACAATACTTGCCATATTAGAGATATCAAAGACGACAACTGCAGCAGCTGCATCTCGGTAATACATCGGCGCTAATGCTCTATACTGCAAACAAGATAAATACTAAGAAAAATGTGACATCAGAAACTCAAAACAATGCTCAAAATCTGTGCATGTGGTCAACATCAACATCAATAATATATACAAACATAATATTTGGATAAATAACAATATTGGTTTCGCCAAAAATAATGGTTAATATGCTACAATACAGATACAGATATAATGCTCAATCATTAACAGCAAATCACTTCTGTACAGTAAGCCTTCAGTGCTTTGACGCTGTTGGTTGGGCGGCAGGAAGGACATCTGGCCTGTAAAAACTGAGTGATGAGGTACTGGCGCGGTTATCTCTCTGGAGCGAGGTGCAAATGATTTGCATGTGGTCCAGCTGATGCCACTGCCACCCCATCAGCTCTTGCTCCAGTAAAATCCAGAATGATTTACCTTTTTGGTGCCAGCTTACTGAGCTTACCCAGGCTGGCCCGGAGAAAAGGCCGTTAAATGAATGTAGTAGTAGTAGTAGTAGTAGTAACAGTAGTAGTAGTAAAGTAAGCAAGTGAAAAGTATACCTGCATAAAAATCAGCAACAAGGCCATCAGAGATGAGATTAAAGAGTACATAATGCTCTGCATATATATCAAGGCTAGCACATCTGAAATGTAGAAGACTGTTAACCTTTTCCTGCCCGGCTGTATCCCAGATTTGATATCGAAATTCCACATCGTTAACGACCAACGCCTTCGAGAAAAATGCAGCACTACAAGCACAAGCACTGCACAATGCACAGTGATAATTCTGTCACTGCACAGCAAATGATAGAAGGAACGTCACCAATGCAGTTGAGAAAAGTTCTCCTTATAACGCTTATCAACAGACAGAAAGGGCAACAACGTAAAACAACTGAAAATTATGCCGATTCTACATTTTTGTAGCAAATACGAACTAAATGACATTCGGTCGAGTGCTTACTTACTTACCCACATCACACAACACTGAAATTGGCATAGTTTTGTTTTCTGCAAGCAGCAGATACATCAGCATAGATTGCCATGCACTGTGCTGTAAATGGTTTTCCCAACTCCATTTTCACTTTTCTTATCAACCGACTAATAAATTATCTATAAATTATCATAGAAATATTCAGACTGTGTTCTGGATCACTTCCAGAATTTAATCAACTCTTCTCTGATCACTCCATATTCTACCTAAATTTCATGTATCTCCACCCACAAACTTTTTTTAGTTCTCCTACTAACAGATAAACACAGGTTAATAAAGGCAATCTTAGATTACATTGGCCCGCACTGTGCACTCCCGTCACCACCTTCCCGGCGATAGGCGATGCGACCTATCGTCAACGTGCCAGAGGAGGACCGAGCCACGGACATGAGCAACATGCACTAAAAATTTGGTAAAGATCGCGCGTCTGGTTCCGGAGATATCCTCGCAGACAGACAGACAGACAGACACACACACAGTCAGATATACTGATCACAATGCTTCACAACCGCTCCCACGGGCGAAGTAAACATTACCCCCTGCCATGTGGTGGAGGTAATGATGTTATTTTTGTTATCCGTATTATTCAATTATCTTATTATTTTCCTTTTTATATGAATCCATTTATGTATTTTATCAAACTGTACAACAATAAAAGTTTTAATGTCAGGCAATATAAGGTGCATGCAATCATTTATTGTACACTATAATAAAGTTTTATCACAGTCACAATTAGGTACTTTAAAATCTGTCATAGAAATGTTATACATGACAAACTTCTTTGCTGCAAAGATTAACTTGACTTATCTGTACTTTCAGAAATTAAGCAGAAAAAAATACAAATTAGTAAGCAGCGAAAATACATCTTGTAGATCATCCAACACCAAGTCAAGATCACACTCAAAGATCGTGAACTGCACATAACTTATGACCTAACAAAATACACAAACACACAAACCCAATTGTATTATCCATCTTTGGATTGAATGTGTCGTAGACAAACCTTTGAACGATACTTGTTTTTCCAACGTCAGCATCCTAAACAACCGAGCAATTCACTCATGTGCTTTTTCTCAGTCCCAGTAGAAGAGTCAGTTGCCTTCAGTGCTTTGACACTGTTGGTTGGGTGACAGGAAGGGCATCCGGCCTGTAAAAAATGGAGGACGGTGGAAGTGGGCACCGGTTAGTCTGGATGGAGTGGAGCCCAGCCGGATGGTCGGTGTGTCTGCCTCTGTTAATCTTCCCTTGCACCATAAAGTCCATCTCTTCTGGTACTGGCTCACCCAGGTGGTCACGGAAAAAGGGCCGTAAAACGGCTGTGGTGTGGTGGTGGTGGTAGTAGAGTCCAAGCGATCTGCTGTAACATTCTTTTTTGACGAAAATGATATGCATCACATAAAGCGTGCAATGGTGACAGTGGTAGAACACTCAATCTGCACTCTGTGCCTGACTGGTTACCAGCAAGGCAAGAAAAGGGTGCCAGGCGGGTGCTCATCTTGCTTCCTCAGGCCACTGAGTCTATTGGTGGATATAGCACAGAGTCTGTGCTGCACGGCTTGTGTGATTCCAATGGTTACCTTTCTGACTGCAGAACATAGACCTTGGCCGGTACTCATTTGACTGATTCAAATCAAAATCAAATATCAAATCAAATAGTTTACTTTGTATGGCAGCAATATGATGGATTGACACAAAAATAAAATACAATAATTTTTACAATAAAATGCACTAATGCCAGCTTATATAACATTACATATGCAAGATTATAAAGCCAAAAACTACATCAGTAGCATTAACAAAATTTGTAAACGCAATATGGGATACAAGAGTTAAGGCTTACATCCCACTCGACACAAAATACTAGGTCATTGCGGAGACGTTCTTCCCAGCCAATCTCTTGGAGGAGTACCAAATAAACTAAACCAACACAAAAAGCAAATAACACAAGAACAAAGTAGTCTAAACTAAAACAGAAAACACACGAAATGCTAAACCTAAACAAACAGACAAAAATTAACCTGAATCTAAAAGAGTCAACTGTAAGAACTGCTCATATGTGTGTGTATCACTGTGTACAACTGTCATACACAATACAACATGGAACACTTCTGATAATTTTCCCTCTTATCCTCCAGGCAATCATCACAGCTCAGATGATGTCTCCTGGACAGGAGAGAGTCGGTACTCATTTTCTGTACTGCTGAGGATAGGAGGCCGAGTGGCCTGAATGGGTGGCTACATAGCAAGATGGTATACCCGTGAATGGTCGTCCATCTCAGACTCTCAGTACTAACTGGGCTCGATGCCAAGTAACTTTGTTGCTGTGACCAGACTGCACCCTATCAGTATGACTAAGGGTTCAGTGCCCAGTCTGGTTGGATAATTTGTGTCAAAAGTAACTGCACAGATGTTTCAGCATTTTAAAATTTCTCACGCAGGCAACAGGGTCTGACGAACAGCTCTGGTGCATCCCAACCTGGATCCACATAACCATAAAAATTTAGCAGACCATTCCTTGGTCCACTGGCTTACGCACTCTGAAAATTTAACAAAAATCCGCCCATAATTTTAAGAGCAAAAAAATTCCACCCACAATCGGACATACATAAAACTTTGATAACAATATGTCTTTGCTCTGAAGAAGTAAAGGTGAGCCACGACACATAAATGGAGAGATATCTTACGCCAATAAGGCACAGTTTAACATCACGGCTAATGGTTCCCATCTCAGATCACTCGTGTCCTGTTGATACTAACACTTGTAACTTGAATCCATGATGCAAGTTTTCAACCACTGCAGATGTACAACAACAATGTGTGAACCGCTACACCTGCATTTAAACTTAACACCTCATCTGTTAAAAACATTTAAACACCTGGTCATCATTTCTGCACACTTTTAAATCTCACAATGTACAACAGCCGCCTTTATGACACAATGTGTTTAGAACCAAACTTAAGTGAAAGGCACATAAGAAGGCTCTGTTCATGCCTTGTTTGTCCATTTAACACAAGAAGGCCAGCATCTGCTGACATGACAGCGCGCCGCCAATTTCATGTGGGACTTAGGGGCGATGTAGGAAATTGATGGCTACTTGGAAAGCCCGTTTTCGACCGCATGTTTGCTGTAATTAAAATGTGTAACAAAAATATCGCCGGTAGGTTCTTTGGATTAGTCACAAAGCATGCGTGTGATAGACGGACGGACAGAATTACGACTCCCAAGACCACGCTAGCATAGCTGCATCGCGCGGTAATAATAATCATGCGGGTACAGTATCTGTACATCTCACGAGTGCATCTGTTTTTACCGCGCGAAGTATGCTAAGCGCAGAACTGGGAGTCGTAATTCTGTCTGTCTGTCCGTCCGTCTGTCACACGCATACTTTGTGACTAATCCAAAGAACCTACTGGCGATATTTTTATACCACACGAAAGGGCAATCGTTCTAGTTTTCTGATGCCAAAGATCTCAGCGAAATTCCAACGGAGTCACCGGCAATGGGGGCCCCAAAGGGAGGTGGGGTAGGTTAAAACGGCGATTTTCGACCACTATCCCTGGAATGGCTGATCGTCTCAGGCGCTGTCAACTTAGTTCGCCGGTGAGTGTCATAAACTTCTAACAGTCCGCGGCAATGTTGATCACATCCACCGTGGAGATCTGTATTCAGCACCTAGGCCAAGCAGAAGAAATGGTTTTTGCCGTGCGACACAGCTATGCTAGCGCGGTCTTGGGAGTTGTAATTCTGTCCGTCTGTCCGTCCGTCTGAAAGGGCAATCCTTCTAGTCAAATGTGATTTTTCGTACAGTTGTGCAGCAGCTGACAAGATTTCAACTGACTTAAAGGTGATATGCAACGGTTTTTCACAAAATTGATGAAAAAGTACTTTCTAGCCGCTTACTGCAATATAAACCCGACTGTGTAACAAATTTTGATAAATTGTGCCACAAAATGCTAAAAAGAAGAAGTTTTATTGGTCTTTTTATAGGTATTCTTCGGAAATCATCGTCATACGTGACGTCATTTCAGGATGCGCTTGTTTCGCTTGCGTTTTAGTAAGATTCGATAAGAAGTTATTTTACCCGTTTATGTTTTAAGAACCTATTTATACGTTTATCGTTATGCCTATGTGTTATTGCGCGATCGGTTGTCAACATTCAACACTCAACAGGCTGTTTGGTCGTGTTTTCCTGGTATGACGTCATCACTTGCGAGAAGTAAGCAAATCATCCGTGAGCACTTTCAAATGCTTTTTTCTACAATTTTCTTAGTTTTTGATGTTCCTCTATATTCAAATAGATTTGATTATATTAAAGACATACGACCATCAATTTACTTTAACAACCAAAAAATCATTGCATATCATCTTTAAAGATGATATGCAATGGTTTTTTGGTTGTCAAAGTAAATTGCTGGTGGTATGTCTTTAATATAATGAAATATATGTGAATATTGAGGAACGTCAAAAATAAGAATATTGTAGAAAAAAACGTCTGAAAGTGTGCACC
>Ga0056133_10000302_pt1 | contig 11443 bp, 3 predicted proteins | sample WorMetGr2BELIZE1_FD_67351 | JGI IMG/M metagenome (GOLD analysis project Ga0056133, IMG submission 67351) | Marine gutless worms symbiont microbial communities from Max Planck institute for Marine Microbiology, Germany - Inanidrilus... ... | reverse complement strand
CCAGTCTCCTCAAGTGCTGGATTATTTCAGGCATGCTTGCATCCCGTTCCTTGCGAAATGCTTGTCCACCATGGATGCAGCAGTATCTCACATTGTAATATTTCAATTCTGGCTTCATTAATGCTGCCCTCTTTGGTACACGCTTCGCCACTGCTGCTATAGTCCTTGTGTCGCGCATCCACATTTGTACATACTTTTGTCAGAATATTGTCGTATTTTTTTCGCTAATTCGTCGAATGTGACGCCGACAGATATCAAAACATTTGAAATATCTGCCATTTCAGTCATGTTTACTGTTCAGTGTTCAAAATGTAAATGGCGACAATAGTCACGTGATGACATTAATCACGGTCACGCATCAACCAATCACGTTGGACTGCCCAGACTGGAAGGCTGGGACATCGACTACCGGTTGCCCGGACAGGATACATTATGGAGAATTTAGGTACATCAGTCTAACTCTTTTTTTACTTGACTTTAGTGAATGACCACGAAGGCTGGACTGTGACATATCATATCAAAAACACTTCTTGATCAATATTTTCATATCCTTTCAGAATTTTAAAATTTTCTATTAACTCCCTCTCAACTTCCTTGTTTCTAGTGTAGTTAAACCCAGTATTTTCAATCTTTTTTCATACCCCACTTCTGATAAACAAAACATTTATATCCTTTTTAAGATAAGGTCTACAAGTTTGGATACAGTATTCTAGTCTTGGTCTTACCAGCGACTTATAAAGTTGCAGAATTAGTTCTTTATCTTTACACAAGAATGTTCTGCGGACTGGTATTGATTGAAGTTCAGTGATGATAAAATGTAAGGCTGAATGCGGGCTAGGAATAGGCGTTCAACAATTTTCATAAGTCATATAGTACACAGTCCACACTCTGCAGTCTGCAGTAACTCCTCAGTCTTCATTAGGGTCGTCAGCTCTTGCTTTAGCATAGCAAGAACATGACTAAGACCATTTTGCCGTTTTCTTAATTTTTTATCTTCTTAATTTTATTTTTTCAAAGCACTTTCTCCGACATTCATTCAACTGACATTCTCAAATTTTACCAGGATGTGGCTTTATCCCTGATAGGAGATCTGCTGTTCCAATTACCTTAAATCATTCTCTAAAATAATGAGGGACAAAATGGGTACAAACTAATTCTCTGTTAACATCTTCACTGACAGCTATGTAGAGCCGCATAAACTAGTTAATGCGTCGGCATATCGGCGCCATATCAGCCATATACACTGATATGGCTTAGGTAAGTTAGGGTTAGGGTTAGGAACTTAGGAATAGGTAGGGTTAGGTTAGTGTAGACTACGGTTAAGGTTATGTTGATATGGCGCCGATGGGTTAACCAGTGTAGCCCTGTAGGCCTCTGTGCTGCCATGCACACTTCATGCAGCAAGCTGGCTGGTTAGCTTGGTAGCTGAGTTGCACATGATGTTGAAGAGTCAGAAAGCCAGTTGTGAACATTTACACAAATTTGCATAAGTGGAATTGCCGCAGTTAAAACTGCACAAGATCGGGTGATCATCAGATTGGGAATTGACTACATTCTAGTTCTTTAGCGGTACATTTAACAGACACTGAATATCGAATCATTTCAGTTTCCAAATTTTGAATGCAAATTATTGAATTATTAGGGAACGGAGTAGTGTTACTGAAAGTGGAGTTTGAGTGGAGCGTAAATCGGAGTGGAGTGAGCCAAAATCAGGAGAGTGGTGAGCAGGCATACAGTGGAAGGCTAGCAGAGCACTGAGTGGAAGCTCTTGGAGTGTGAACGAAGCAGAAAGGGGGGGGGGACTACTACAGAAATAGGTTTGAGCACTTAGTGGCTATTTTGCTGCTCCTGCTGCACTTGCAGCTCTGGTCCCAAGAAGCAGCAGCAGCAGCATATTCCAAAATCCAAATTTGGATGTACAAGAGAAATGTAAGTTTCAGCTTTGATATTCGGCAAAGAACTACCTACCTACTCCTTTTTGGTGGCCGTGTTTGATTTTGTACTTGTTCTGGAGGAGAAGGGATAAATGGCACATGCAGAATGGCGAACAGAATTTAATACTCTGCAGAATTAAGTACTGAACGGACACTGTCAACAGGATTGGAGTGGTTAGTAGGCAGAATGCCATCACGTATCATATGCAACTGTGCAGTGGTGATAAAACAGCATCATATTTGGATGGTTACGTTTCAGTCCATCAGTGGAATGTTGTGGAGCTACAGGAGCCTGAGGAGGTTTCAGTGACAGCCCGACTATATAATATTTTATTGCACAAATAAGCACAATGCTTGCGCATAGCATGCTTTATGCTATTGACTTACAAGTATCTTTCTGACTGCCTGTATGTCACAAGCCAGTGTTCTGTGAAAATAGCTAAACGCTTTATCACTCCATCAATGCCACGTGATGCCAGAGATTAATAAAAATCCAGTGGGATTAACCAAAATGGTGTCGTCAAATACATATGGGGTACGACAAATTTGTGATTTTTTTACCAGTAACTTGCCGCATCAAGGAAGTGCTACGAGACAAAAACAGTTTTAACCCGTGCGATGCTAGCTAGTGCTGGTATTAGCTGTTGTCATGTGTTTGTCCATCTGTCACAAGCCAGTGTTCTACTGAAACAGCTAAGCGTATAATCGCGCAAACAATGCCACACGATAGCCCAGGGACTCTAGTTTTCTGATGCTGAAAATCTCGGCAAAACTCAAACTGGGTCATCTCAATGGAGACACCAAATGCAGGTGGGGTAGGTTAAATGCAGGTGCAGTAGCTGCAAATTGGCAACTTTTGATGCGAAGCATTGTCAACTCAGTTCGGTTGCATGTTTATGACACTGAGCGTCCACCTTATTTGTTTGCAGCATGTTCACTGTGATGCAGTGTGTTGCATGGGTTTGTTAGCGACAGCTGATCCTTGTAAAATTTTGGTGCCTGTCTTTGGCGAAGCTAGCCCATATGCGAGTACTAGCATATGTATAATAAATTAACTCTACAGTGGCATGTTCAGGGTCACATGACCCTTTAATTTTCATAAATAAGTTGTTATTTCTTAGAAACAGCACGTAATAGACATAGTTACAGTGGAAGACTAATAGGGAATCATCATATGTGGCCTCAGTACTAGTGGCATTGAGAGACCTTGAATATCACTTTATATTTGTGATCTTTCTAAATCATATACCTCAGAAAAAGTAGCGTAAGTAACTCATATTAAAGTTGAAGGAATTCTTAAGGTCACAGGTGATATCTAGGAAATGTTGCAAGACAGAGTCATTACTACCGTGTTCAGCCTACTAAGAGGAAATCATATGTGGCATATTGAATATTGTCATTTCCAATTACCTTAAGTGATTGTCAGGGTCATTCACCTATTGCAAACATTTTCACGTGCAGTTTCTCACACAGGTATCATGCAGTGGTAGAGCATTTAGCAGTTCCTGTGTGACAGCTGACTTTCTTTAGTACATGGATAACAACTACTACTACTACTACTACTACTACTACTACTACTACTACTACTACTACTACTACTACTACTACTACTACAACCATTTTAGTTATGGCCCTTTGTTCAGGACTGCCCGGCTGAGCCAGTACTAGATAGAATATAGCAAGACTGAATTAATCAATTCTATGTGAGCATCAAAATTTATTAACAGTGAAGCTTTTAAGGTTACAGATGCTTATTTATTTGAAAAGGCCTTCAGAAGTATTTGAAATGTGGACTTCAGTGTTAACTGCATAGTCTTTTTATTTATGCTTACATAGTTAACTGTTGTTCATCAGTGTATGTACTGCATGTGTTGTTACAATGCAGAGCTACCAGATACTTGTGAAGCGGAAGTGGTGTGAAGTATGGCTGACCAGAATTCATCCTCTGCATTTTCAGAAGATCTCTCTCTGGAATCCACTGTTTCTCCATTGTTTGTCATCTCAGATGTTTATGTTAGTAATTTATTGCAGCTTTGTTTCTGTGATACCATTAGACTTGGCAAATTACTGTTATTGTTAACTGTTTATTTGCACTGCATGGCTGCAAGTGTTGTGCTTATTTTTTGGATGTATGTCTTTCTTGTTATCAAGATTGCATAAACTAATGAAATTATTTTGATTTTGCATTTTTAAAAATAATTGAGAGTATAATTCATCAGTAAACGACTGATAGATAGAGAACAAAAATGGCAACCTTTCTGTCGTCAAAGATGCAATGAGTTTAACTTTATCATAGGTTTTTATTGTCCCATTTTGAAATATTAAACATTTAAATTTGTGTTGCATTGTGTAAGTGATTTCTGCAACTTATTGTTGCAGGAAATGGATGATAGCGTGCAGGACTCTGGCCACTGTACCATAATACCGTCCCTGTCAGTGATGATTGACTCACTGGATCCCACTGCACAGTTCAAGAGGGTTGACTCGCAGAGGTTCGTTTATCCTTGATAACTTGTTTAATTTATTTAACTTCTGGACTTTCCTTGGTTGTACTGGGTCTTCACCATAGTATCTTTGGGATTACCAGAGCTGGATTTTTGTGCACAACAGATCCCTTTCTTGCCCAGTCAGCAGCATGGATAGTCACCAAATTTGGTTGTTGATCTTGGCCTAGCATGCCAACAGTATCATTATATGATACAGTCATTGTATAGTACTGTGCTGCAATGTAGGTCTAGTATGATGGTTAAGGTGCAAAAATGCGGTACTGCGTGTGGTTACAGATAGCGCCTAGTGACTCTTTCGACTTATAGGCACTACATAAATAACTGTATCTATCTGTCTATCTAGGTTACGAACAGAGGTGTGTTAGAAGGTTACATTACATTACAAACTATTTTCATAGTGGCATAAGTAACAAGTGCTCAGCAGCAGCTGAGATGGGCGACCGTTTGGCCACAATAGACATGGGCCGAAAATTGGGGGCTGTGCTCCTTTGGGGAGGGGGAACTGGGTCCTCATCTAACACAGTGTGGCCAGGGCCGAGGAGGCGTACCTCTGTGCAAACTGCCAAGTTTCATCTTGATCCATCCAACCGTTTGGCCACAGTACACCAACGTCACAGACAGACAGACAGACAGACAACGGTCCGATAGGATAGGGCGAACAGTTTTACAAATGGTCACCCAAAAACTGCAAAGTCCATTATGGCAAAAGACAGAATACTTATAAAAACAAGTGGTCAAAGTAATTTGACGTAAGCCCACATCGTGACTGCATAGAGATGGTTCCGTAGCATTCACCAGGTGGCGCCAATGTGCACCCAATCTAGTACACCACAGTGGGCATCCACACCGTACTGGTGCTGCCTCGTGCTGAGTTCTGGGCATATCCTAGGCTGGCCTGTTTCTCAGAATTGCTCCTTCACGTGTGGGGATCTGGACCCCCATCTAATACATGGTTCCTTGGCAACTGCATCACAATTGGTTCAGCTGATTTTTCAGGGCTCACGGTCATGCTGCGATGTGGCCTAATAATGTCAGGGTATGTTTAAGAAAGATAAGTTGTCTTAGTACTGGATGTTATGTGTAAACATAATTTTTCTCACACGGATTCTTTGCAAAAAAAAACTCTGGATATGTGACTGTTTCCTGTTTGTATGCAGACTTGAGACACAGCAGGCAGTGGAAGACAATAGTCATGGTATGCAAGCTTTTTTTCTCAGTATTGTTTTGTGAGTTTATGTCTTATCATAGCAGCTCCTGTCTTCTTTCCCAGTTTCTGTTATTATTTCAGGTACAGTGTGGCCCTCCCACTAGACGGCATTCTCTGTCCTTCTATTTTTCATGTCCAGGCTTATAAATCAAGCAAATGAAATATCATGGAAGGTTCTGCATCGATGGCTAGTGTATTTTGCCGTGCCATTTCTCAAGGTTAAAGTCCAAGGCGCCTTGTAAAGCTCAGGCATGAAGTGCACCATAACTGATGAAAAGGTGGTCCATGACGTACCACATGCATTAAGCTTAGTTATCACAGGGAAACCACTGGCATTGCATGTCATCATCCTCTTTACGTAATCTGCTGATCAGCAGGTATACGACTTCCAACTCTCGCCAATTTCTGCCACTCTTTCCTGTCCTCTTCTCCTCTTTTGATTGCCAGTACTTTCCTTTCTCAGCTAAATGACTGAGTATTTTCAGCCTTTTCCTTCCATTTGCTGGTTTTCCAATCATTTTACTTTCAGTATATTTTCCAAAAGGTCATTATGTCTAAGAACATGTCCCAGCTATGTTTCTGTCGCGTTATTGTACTCTTTGAAGTACATCTATATTTATTCTTTTGTATTCTTCAGTGCTTTGACGCTGTTGGTTGGGCGGCAGGAAGGGCATCCGGCCTCTAAAAATATGGGGGATGGCGGAGGTTGGCACTAGTTAGTCCGGATGGAGTAGCACCCAGCCGGATGGTCGGTGTGTCTGCCTCTGTTAATCTTCCCTTGCATCATAAAGTCCGGAAGTTCTCTTCTGGCACCGGCTCACCCGGGTGGTCCCGGAAAAAGGGCCGTAAAACGTTGTGGTGGTGGTATCACTGTACATTCTTTTAAGTTAATTCTAGGCTATTATGTCAGTTGACTGTCTGTGAAATCATCATCTCTATTTATGACAGTGATGGTCAAGTGCTGTAAACGTCATCAGGCATTCAGTCTTGTCATAACCTTGTGATAGTTGTAACACCTGCGGTGTAACAAAAACTTTAAAATTGGCAAAATCGAGACTGTGGGAGTTATGGGGAGAAGTACCCATATTTTTAGATGGATCCAAACCTTCGTAGAACACAGTGTAGAGTAATGCAAGGATAGTGTCCATTCTGACGACTAACTCTGTCTGTTTACGGTAGCTGTGTAGACACACCTCACAAATGATGAGATATCAACAAGTCACAAGTCATGAGGTATCAACAGTGGTGTCATTAGTGGCTTGTCTCGTTTTTGAGATATTATGACTTCTTTAGGAAATTTGTTTTTGGTTAAATTGCAGTTGTTGTAATTAATAAATGATTGTTGCAATTACACAGTATTTTCAGCCAATTGAAAACTTTGTTTTTTTTGCATTGTGGTTAGATGACAAAGCCATTTCACTCTGTGGAGTCTCACTGAGTTACAAAGACGACCAAAATTCATCAACAGATGACAGCGCTACTTCACTGTCATGTCAGTCAAATACAGTACACGTTACGCCAGCTTCTGTAGACTCTGAAGTTTTGTTACAGAAGGAGACTGATGATGAGCGTTTCAACGAGCACAGCTGTTTAAACGAGCGTAGCTGTTTTAATACTGAAGATGATCCGGCACTTGTTCTTGAGTGCACTTCATCAGAGGACTTTATTAATGCCATGACTATTTTTCAGAAAGATAATTCCAAGTCAGGTGAGCAGAAACTGAGCAGCAAGAAAACAGAAAGACCAGCTGACAGAAATCGGACTGCATCAATTGGTCATCACTGTATGTTCTGTGGAAAGCTACAGTCAGTGATTCGTTTTCATCTTATCACTGCTCATAGGGACCAGCCACAAATATCCCGGATAGTCCAGCTGCCACTACAGTCCAGGGAAAGACGTGAGGACCTTGAACGGCTAATAGCAGAAGGCGACCAGAAGCACAGTGAGCAGATGTTTCAGACTGGAAGGGGAACAGTGATCTCCAGTCAGGGATCTGGCAACTCAGGTGGAAAACTTCAGAAGAAAAACTTGTCATTTAAGCATTCTTTGGCGGCTGTTAGCCAGAAACTGAGTAGGACCAGTGATCGTAATGGGAAATGGAAGAAATCCACTTATGGTAAGCTGCAGAAGTCCAATTTTAAGTGCGCACAGAGTGTGTCCAAGTACCTGCATTGTGAACGCTGTGGATCTTTCGTTCTACGATCGACAGCATGGTTGCGTCATAGACGCTGTGCTCCAGCTCGTCAAAAGATAAAGATAGGTGCGCCAAGCTCAGATGTTTCTTCTGGTTTTCATAATGCTCCAGGAGGCCGTCACAGTCGTATTGTCTCACTGTATACTATACTAAACAAAGAAGGCATGGACAGCAGTATTGATGATGTATTGAGTCTAGTATTGGATGAAGACAGTGACAGTTTGCAGTCTATGCTAATCAACGATGTGCTTGTATGGCAGTATGCATCACTGCGTATCCAGTCCCTACACAGTCAAGACAGCGAGAGTTCTCACAGTATATATAGTCTCTGTCAAGAACTACAGGCACTAGCCAGACTGTTGGTTGGGTGTCAGAGACAAAAACCTTCAGCTGACCTCTACACGCTCATTCATCCGGATCATTTCAATCTTGTCATTTCCGTTTTACGAAAGCAGTCGACCACAACAGTGGATATTCTTGGTCATGTCATCAATATTAAAATTGCCAACGCTTTGCAGCACAGTGATAACGTGGCCGCCCGACACGCATGGAACTTCCGGGAGTTGTTTTTGCTGTGGCAGGACAGTCTGAGAGAAGATGATGCAGTTTTGCAAACAGATGTCAAGGTGGAAGAGGAAAAACATAGTTCTGCAGATAACTATTGTCAGACTATGCCTCAGACATTTCAGCAACCTGATAACATGGAGTATAATAGTGATTCACAATCCAAGTTGTGTTATTCGCATGATAACACCTGCTTAACAGAGTCAAATGCATGCTGTGATAAGTTTAAAGACAACCCTGTGCAGCACATGCTTCCAGACAGTTCATTTACGACATTGTCACTTGATGTGGATAGTACTGTTGCTCAGAAGAGGTCAACATTGCCAGATAATTGCAGTCATATGGTTGACACCACACCTGAAGTACCAGCTGTGGATGGAACAGAAGCTTCTGACATTAATGATTCTGATCATTTGCTTGACAATGTTGCCAGTGATCACCAAGTTGCAGGTACATCAGTCAGTGCTGTACGTGTGGATTCAGAGTTGAGGCACTCCGGCATTTCCTCATTCAAAACAGTAACTATTTGTAGTAGTAGTGGAAAACCATACTGCTGTTTCTGTGGCAAGCGTCTTTCTAACTTAGTGCGTCACTGGAAATCCATGCATGCCAATGAGAAGGAAGTTATCAAGCTAGTGTCTTTGGAAACAGCCACAGCTCAGCTTCAGAGCGTGAAAAAGCTGAGAAACCTTGGGAACCATCGACATAACCAGAAGGTCTTGCGAGACAGAAGAGGTACATTAGTGGTATATCGCCCTAAACCTGGAGCAAAGCCTGAGGATTATTCACCTTGTAGAGACTGCTTGCACTATGTGACAGAAACACAGTTATTGCAGCACAGATGTCATCTGTTAATTCAGAAATCACAAAGGCACAGTAAATCCACGATTGGCAACAATCATACGTCCACTTCTGCAATGTCTTCTGATGGCATTTATGGGCAGAAATTCTCCAAACTGCTTGACGTTGATAAACGAAGTGACATTTATATTCAGTCAATGTCTAATCCTGTCATGAATGGAGTTCATCGCAGTGCACCGTGTTACTTTTGTGGTCACTGGAATACAAAAATGAATAGGCATTTGAAAGCAAGGCACCGGGATGAACCAGAAGTGATTGAAATTATGTCAATAGGTCTGTCAGACAGTGCAGCAGAAATTCAGCACATACATCGACTACGAAACCTTGGCATGCATCAACACAATGTGAAAGTCTTGAAAGAAGGCCATGGAAACTTTTTTGTTGCTCGCGTGGCAGAAAGTTCAATAAAGTCGCCAGAAGATTACCTACCATGTGAATATTGCTGGTGTTACGTGAGCAAAGCTCGCTACTGTGGGCACTACTGCAAACTTAGGGCAGAGAGTGAGCAGGCAGACCGTAAACATGATCGACAGCTGTTTGCAGATGCGCATTTCTTGCTGCCGACTTCCAAGAAGTTTTACGACCAGGTGAATGAGACACTGGATGGAATGAAGAATGGTAACGTGAAACTTACGGCACAGTCAGATCCGCTCATTGGCGAGTATGTAGCAAAGTTGTTGTCCATTGGAGTTGCTGTGAACGCCATCATGAACAAGGTGCACCTGCTTGCTCAGTTTCTGATTGAGATCCGACAAATGACCGGTCTTAACAATGCAACACTGTCTAGTTGTATTTTGCCACAGAAATTTCAGCACTGTATACTCGCTGTCGACTCGTTCGGCCATTCTGACTCAGAGACTTCATCATATTTGAATTCTTCTTCTGCTCTGGAGATCAAAAATATCCTGAGACAGGTGAGTAAGTTGTTGAAGAGAGATGCAATGGACAGAAGAGAGAGAGATGCTGTGAAGGATATGGATCAGTTCACTCAGTTGTGTGTGTCAGAATGGAAATCCCAGGCCAAGTCACGACAGGAAATAATTTTGGGTGTGGAACCAGAGTCAGAATAATGTCAGAAGTTCCTGTCTCTGTATAGATTTGTGGGACATCCAGACTGTTTTCACAGACAGACATGCACATCATTTCGTGTTTTACTTGTTTTTATTAAATTTTCAGTTTAGTCTATGCTGTAGACTAAGCTGGTGTGCTGTCACTGTTGCACATGGTACAATGGTACATCAACTAACTAGCTCTCTGTGGATGTGAGCAAGGTATCTGTACCCATAGCAGGGTGATTGCTCCCACTTCAGATGTACCTGTGGTCACATTCAGGCAGTACAACCCTCTTTTATAGCAGTAAACTGTTTATAGCAGCGTATATGTTGTGTCAGTTGCTGACCCCCTTTATGCACCTGGACATGGCATACCCACTTAGTTTTGCTTGCCATCTTCAGAGTATCCTCTCTCAGCTGACAATGGGCCTGGCAGTGTGTAAAACACTCGAGTTTCACAGTATGTAAGTTTCATGAAACATATTCTTCGGTTGGTTAATTATTGCAAAAATATTATTACTTGAACACAACCAACATTTTTACCTTGACGTTTCGGTCTCTATCAGAGATCTTCATCAGAAGAAGTTTGTTCAATTCCTTTTCCGGTTCTTGCCACGATAGTGAAGCGACGTGGCAAGAAATCGGTCGTACGTGTGGCTCAGCGTGTAGCTCCCCTCGTCCCGGTTCAATGACTGCCGTCCTTCTTTCCGAATATGTACTGCCTCTTTGATCCATCTAGTACTTTTCTCGGATTCTCTGTCCAAAATAGTGGAGGCCAGCCAATTGATCACGTGGTTGTCATGAGATGCATGATCAGTCAGTGCTGATTTGTTCTGCTCAGGCAGACTTGATGCACGCTGGTTTCTGGTGAAAGGTTTGCTAGTTATGGATTCCATCTCTGTCTTGTGTTCCTTCAGTCTAGTACCAAATTTCCTTCCAGCCTGTCTTATGTAACATTTCTCACAGCTTGCACATGGAATTTTGTATACAAAATCTGTAATTTCCTCCTTCTCTTGTTTATCCTTTGGATGCACCAGTAGTGATTTCAAAGTCTTTACTGGTCTCATTGCAACAGGAACTTGATGCTTCCTCATTACCCGGGCTATCCTTTCTGATGTACCCTC
>Ga0056133_10000301_pt1 | contig 11449 bp, 16 predicted proteins | sample WorMetGr2BELIZE1_FD_67351 | JGI IMG/M metagenome (GOLD analysis project Ga0056133, IMG submission 67351) | Marine gutless worms symbiont microbial communities from Max Planck institute for Marine Microbiology, Germany - Inanidrilus... ... | reverse complement strand
CGCCGCCAGAAAACCCCGGATGGGTTCCCGCCGTCCTCCCCAACCCGCTGGAATTTGCTCGCAATTGGCCCCTCAACCAACGCTGAACCCAGCCGGCAGGTTCGGGCCTGGCCGCAGAGGCTTGGCGATAAAATTTAAGTGTCGGTACACACCTTCGTTAGGTGTCCATCACTAATCAAAAAGTGATATTCCAAAGATAGGGAACATACATACCAGAACGAAGAATTCATCCACGAGTTCCCATCCCGCTCGAACGCCAATTCAAGATCATGAGCAAGTAGTGTGTTCGTTGGTACAGATGCATAAAAGAGTGGACAACAATTAACCTATTCTGCAGGACAGGTGGGCTTTCAGAGGGGTTTCGGCAATCCAGTTTTTATGTGCTAGCTGGAAACGATTTAGACGAGGCGGCAGCTGAAGTGTTCAAAGCCACGCACAGCGAAGCAAAGTTTCTGCATGGTCCGATTGAACGCTTAACCGCACCGCAGTTCCTAAAAGCAGCAGGATCGGCAAAGGGCAAACCCAATTGCCTTACCGGTGGGCCACCCTGTCAAGAGTTCAGCATGTATAACCATCAGAGAGACATGCACGATAAACGCAGCCACTTGTTCCGTGATTATCTACATATCATCAATGGGTTGCTTCCATCGTGGATCATACTTGAAAACGTCACAGGTATTATATCAACCAGAGGCGGTGAAGCAGTAGCAGCCATTCTTGAGTGTCTACAGACATCGGGTTACATGGTCGAATACCGAATTCTGAAAGCAGAGGAATATGGCGTGCCGCAAGAACGACAACGCGTCATCTTTCTCAGTAACAGAGTCGGTTCGCCAATTATTTGGCCAGAAGTAACACACAGGGAAGGGAAATTAGCATTTGTAACGATTGGTGACGCAATTTCAGACCTTCCCAAGTTATCGAACGGCGAGGATCATCGAACGGAAGCAGAATCCGAATATCAGCGAATAATGCGTGAAGGATCGAACCGCACGTTTAATCATGCAGCACCGCGACTCGCGCAGATCAATTTAAAAGGATAAAGCACATTCCGCGGGGTGGTAGCTGGCGTGACATACCAGTAGAGTTGCTGCCAGCCGGAATGAAGAAAGCTCAACGTTGTGACCATACGAAACGATATGGCCGCATGTTATGGGATAGCCTCGCCTGCACAATATTAACGAAGTGCGATCCTCATTGGGGCGCATATATTCATCCCGAACAAGACCGCAGTATTTCCGTTAGGGAGACCACGCGCCCGCAATCGTTTCCTGACCGGTTTGAGTCTCAGGGTTCCCGAACGGAGCAGTATGTCCAGGTCGGCAACGCTGTACCCCCTTTGCTTGGTCGCCAGATTGCCGATGCAGTGAAACTCGCCGTTCTTGGACAGGCTTTTGAGGAAGAACATCCGCACAAAATCGTTAACGCTTAAGAGAAAACAGGGGCGACAGGTGCCCATTTCAGAGATTCTTGGATTCGGGGTCGAAGATACTTCTGAAAGGGCACGTGCAGCCAGACGAGACAACTATTGTCCGTTCAGAAATAGTCCTTGCACGAAATCCAGTAAGATTGATCCTATCGGTGTCTGTAGCCTTTCAAATGGCAATGAAGCCGCTTCATTGTGTCCGGTGCGGTTCGTTGAAGGAAATCGAATATTTAACGATTCTGCGGAGCTCGCCTTTGGTGATGGTGCTAACTATAGAGTATTCCCTGAGATAGGAAAGGTAGACTTCGTGCTTGGCCGTATCGACGGTGGAGAGATTACTAACTTCGCTGCAGTAGAGGTGCAAGCAGTTTACTTTTCCGGTGGTGAGATTCGCACGTCGATGAACTACTTTCTTGAACACGAAACTCTTGATCTAGAGATCTCAAACAGGCGACCAGATTTCCGCTCATCAGCGCAAAAGCGTCTCGTTCCACAGCTACAGCTAAAAGTTCCAGTATTCAGGCGTTGGGGAAAGAAATTTTTTGTTGTAGTAGATACCCAATTTTTCAGAAATCTACCAACTTTCGCGTATACAACGCGCCCGAACAGCGAGGTGACTTAGCTTTGTTATCCGATTGCAAAGTCCGGCACGAACTATTCGATGAAAGACGTTCAGATCGTCTATTCTGAGTGGGACGAAGTGCAGAATTCATTACAAGAGGGCACACCGCCTGAACCAGCGGAGATTGTGGAGGAGCTGCAAACAAGATTGGATGGACCGACGCTGAAAAGGCCACGCGTGTTAAGGGTAGATGATTGATACCGTAACACCACAACGTCGCAGTGAAATCATGACGAACATCTGTTCGAAGGATATGCGGCCAGAGAAAATTGTGCGCAGTACTGCACACCGTCTTGGCTACCGTTTTCGGTTGCACCGCAGAGACTTAGCCGGAAAACCAGACCTCACTTTTCCGAGCCGGAAGAAGGTTGTTTTCGTTCATGGTTGTTTTTGGCACTGGCACGGCAACCCGAATTGCAAAATCGCGCGCATACCTAAATCCAATTCTGACTACTGGATTCCGAAACTTGAGCGGACTCGAGATCGAGATCGCAAACATATCAACCAGCTCGAAAGCCAAGGGTGGGAAGTTTTAGTTATCTGGGAGTGCGAACTTCGAGACGAGGATGCTTTGACAGCCACGCTGCGGAGGTTTCTTGAGGAATAACCTTGAAAGCGAGTCAACAGTGTAGTGAGCAGGCTCACTATTGTTCAGCTATGTCCGACTTGGCAATGTTGCATTGCTTACATCTGAGGATGAGATTCTCCCACACCGTAGATCCACCTCGTGAAAATGGGACGATATGATCGGCTTCCAGGAACGATAGGCCACTTGTTCCTGTGAACACCCTTCCACAATCTGGGCACACATATCCGCCTTTTTGTCCATTAAAGTTCCGTCGGAAGAACGACTCTTTCCATTCCGTTGGAAACAGACGATTACGTGGATCGCAGATGGTGAGGTTTGGAGGAAAATCCTCGTTCATATTCATCATTAAGGATAAGTCTCGAGTATTTTACGGACCAATTCGTAAGCCCTCATGCACTGAGAATATTGTCCCTTTTCTCCACCCCACCGACCTTTTTGTTCAGAATATCCTACTTCAAGCCACTTCTTACCGGCCTGTCTCGGAGTTCGAATAAACTCCCCCAAAGCGTCCCATGCATCATGAGACACATCTCTTAACAACACTCCTTGGTCGGACAAGGCAGCGATCACGAGCGCGAGTTGCTTATATTTATCAACGCTTATACCAGTTAAACCTCGACCGAGAATTTCACACATCCATGACGCAAAACTGTCGAACTGTTCCTGAAGGATGTCCCCTGTTGGGAAGGTATTCAGGCCGTCATGTTCTTCTGTCCAGTGTAGTTGTGCGCAGTAAATATCAAGCGCTCCTTCCGTACTTCCTCGAAAGGCTATGTTTAGGTGTTTTATCTGATCCGGAGTAGCCAACAGATTGTTTAGAGAACTACGGTTCCTTGTAGCTAGGTACCATAGAAACATCTCTGACGGGACCTGACCTCTGGCTTTAAGCTTACCCTCCCACCACTCCGTCCATAGCTGATACGCCTTCTTGGATTTCTCCCAGGGATTCTGTACTCCCTTTTCTTTGGCGTACCTGAGAATCCTATCTCCAGCTTGGCTACATCCATGGAGACCCACCAAGCGGATAAATGTCACAGACTTTGATTTGCTGTAGTAAGAAAGGCGTATATCTTGAGCTGTGAGTGGTGTTCCACCCTCGTTAATCCGGCGGAAAATCTCTAGTTTGGTTCCAATATTGAGGTTCTGCGGCAGGTAAATTATTGTCAATGGGTAGTCATTGAAAGTTGCTTGTAGCTCTTGGCTAAGATCTAAAAACTTATGGCCTCGGTAGTACATACTTTGCGGCGTTAGATAGACCATCGATTCGTCATCGCTCAATGGGAACTGGTTGTCAGCGTACTTCCAGATTGTCGATAGACGTTGTTGCCCATCAACGACCTCAATTTTGCGGTCCTCTCGTTGGAAGAAGAAGAATGCTGGCACAGTAAGATTGTTAAGTATGGACTCGATAAACAGAGATTCCTTTCTCTTGTCCCATTGTTCGGCGTCTCGCTGATAATCTGGGACGACAAGTCGTTGCGAGCGGAGGCGAGCAACTACAGTTTCGATGTTCTCGCTCTGCGAACGCGTTGAGTCTGTAACAATCGGGAGGCTTTCCACGGATTCTTCAACCATGTGCAACATGCATAAAGGGAAAATGTGTACTTTACCAGGGCCATTGCTGAAGGCGTGAGGCTGGCAAGCGCACGCTCGATGCCGGGCATGCCCGACCGTATCATGGCGATCGCCGAAAGCCCTAGTGCCAACACCACCTTGAGATACCGCCTGAGAGGCCCTCAAACACCCAGCAACGGCTTCCCCGCGCCGGTCGGTGGCCCCAGTTCGCGCGGTCGAGATGTCCACCGTCCTGCAGAAAGCCATCTAAACGCCGCCGGAAGCCCTCAGGAATACCAGGGAGGGACCTAGGGTTGATCTCGGGAAGGGCTTCTGGGGGCCTTCTGGGGCCTCCTTTGGGTGCTGTGAGTGCTGTTGGGTGCATGGGAGCGTGGGTTCGGGGAGATGGCCAGCCTCCAAAACCACGCCGTGCCCCTCGATGAGCGCAAGCGCGCCTCGCCGTTGGGAGTGCTCGCCGCCGCTCCCCGGACTGTCGCATTCGGCAATGGCTCTGGACATCTACGCATGGCTCGCACAACGCCTACCACCGGGTACCGCCCCGCAAGCCCCATTATGACACGCTTATGTTTTTGGCTTGTCCCTGCCGGGCAAGCTCACAGGCAAGCACAACGCAAGCAGTTGTTTTGCCTGCACCACCCTTGCTTGATGCGAAAACAATAACAGGCATCTGAAAATCTCCTGTCTGGTGAACAGTACATTAGTTATCTGGTAATCCGATTATCAAAAAGATAATCATAACCAGAATATAACCGATAGCTATCCACCTATAAAGGTAATTGTTGGTTATCCTGCCCTACGGATAACCAAATATACAGTTACCGAATGTTTAGCCCGAAGATAGGACGAAACGGCCTCTCAGAAGCCCGCACAGGCGTTTCCAGGGGTAGGGCAGAGAGATGAGACCCCGAAGGCTAAAGCCGCTACACGGCGTTTTACAGCCGTTCTAAGGGGTCTGAATACTGCAAGCGCAGGGAGGTGGTGAGATGTTCAGTGCACAACCGGATAACCACCGGCCACACTCAGACCACTCAGACGCAGCAGAGACTCGGCGATTGCAGCACCGATGTAGTCCGAGAAACGCTCAAGAAGATCCTTCTTAGCTTTGTACTCAACGACCTTCTCCACTCCGATCAGCTCACGCGCCACATAGCTGCTGCTGCCGAGTCCATCGGCCAAGCCGAGTACCACGCTTTCCTCACCGCTCCAGAAGAGACCGCTGAATACCTCATCGCCACCTTTGAGGCGGTCTCCCCTCCCCCGCGCGGACGACCGCGATGAATTGCCGGTGCAGCTGGTCAAGGATCTCCTGGAGGAACAAGCGCTGCCCCTCGGGCAAGGGCGAGAAGGGATCCAGGATTCCTTTGTCTTGCCCCGACGTTAGCAGACGGCGCTCGATGCCCAACTCCCGGAGTGCCTCAACGAAGCCGAAGGTACTGATGCGCACGCCGATGGAGCCGATCAGGCTCGCCTTGTCCACATAGATTGCATCGGCGGCAACGGCAACATAGTAGCCGCCCGAAGCGCACAGATCCGCCGCCACCGCATAGACCGGGATGTCCGGATGCTTCTTGCGCAGCCGCCGGACCTCATCGTTGATGTAACCGGCCTGGACCGGGCTGCCTCCAGGGCTGTTGATACGCAGAATAATGCCTTTGGTATCGGCATCCTCGTATGCCTTGCGCAAGGCAGTGATAACGCGATCCGCAGCGGCATTGGTCTCCGGGGCGATAGTCGGACATCGTGTTGCTTTGGTTGCGTAACATCACCTGAGCAATCGCGATGTCCTCATCGTTGAGCGCACGTGGCCGGCCATGGGGCCGCCCATTTTCACGGCCTGCCTTTATACCTGCCCGGACACGCTCACGGATTACCGCCCGTTCAAATTCCGCCAGCGCTCCGAAGATCTGAAAGAACAGACGCCCGCCAGCAGTGTTGGCGTCAAGCGATTCAGTGAGTGACCGGAAGCCGACGTTGCGCTCGCTCAACCCGTCTATGGTCTCGATAAGCTGCCGGAGCGATCGTGCCAAACGGTCCAATTTCCACACCACCAAGGTGTCGCCTTCCCTCGCATGACTCAAGGCCAGGGCGAGCTCCGGGCGGTCTCTTTGAGCACCCGACGCTTTTTCCTCGAAGATTCGCTCGCAGCCAGCCGCTGTCAGTGCGTCGAGTTGCAGCTGTGGGTTCTGGTCTTGCGTCGAGACGCGGGCGTAACCGATCAGCATTGCGTTCTCCGGTTCGGGGTTGGTTTCTTCTCAAAAACTTGTGGTAGGTCTATTTTAGATAAAAGTATTTTCAAGGTGCTTTTTGGGAAACTTTCAGGCGGAAAAAATCCCCGCTTCGGGGCCTTCCCGCATTCGATCGAAAACACTACTTTTTGAAATACTGAACCTATGCCGAAACCAAACCTGACAAGGTGCAGCGCGTCGTCGATGACGACACGATTCGAATCGAAGCCACCATCTGGTTGGATCTGAACCAGAGGGCCAAGTTGTGGTTGGACGGCGTGAACATACCGGAGAAGCGAGGGCAGAGGATCTTGGCCTGCGAGAAACAAGCCGGTAAGACGGTGACCGCTTTCACGCTGAATTACAAAAGTTCGTCTGGAAAGTATAGCGGTCGCCCTGGATACCCATCATGTCACCGCACCCTCGGTCTCCGCCGCAATCCACGCAAGATAATCCGGATTACCCTGGATAATTGGCAGGGCCACAATGCCTGGCACATCGTAGCTGTGCAGTGCTTTCACGCGCTCCGTCAGCGCCGGTACCAGGTCATTCCGTGTCTTGGCGATTAGCACAGCCTCAGCCGCCTCCTCAACCGTGCCTTGCCACCAGTAGATCGAGACCATGTCGTCCAGCACATTGACGCAAGCGGCAAGCCGTTCCTCAACCAGCACGCGGCCAATACGCTGCGCCTCCGCTGCGCCGCTGCAGGTCACGTAGACGAAACAGGCATCAGCGTTAACCAAACTCATAGAGGGTTCGTCCTACGGTCGTCGTCGGCGCGACTGGCATCGATCTGAGCATCAACCGCTTCACCACGCTCTCAGGTGGTACGTTCCTTATGCCGCTCAACAGCTTTAAGCGGCATGAGAATGCGCTGCGTAAGGCACAGCAGACCATGAGCCGCAAAACCAGGTTCAGTAAGTACTGGAAGAAAGCGAAAGCCTGTGTCCAGGGTATCCATTCCCGTATCGGCAATGCCTGCCGCGACTTTCGAGCGCGAAACGTGTCGCATGCCCTGACATTTCGTCTCTGCGCACGCCCACGCACACACGCCGACGAAACACTCGGCCCTACGGCTACGCGGGGGTCGTCGCTTTCCTGTGCTCCTCCATCATATTTTCTTTGTGGCTCTTTATGGATTCCAGACTGATCGAAGGGAACGGCGGTCCGTGGCACTCTAACCGATAACAGAACAGGCCATCTTTTCTAAAAAAACAGCAAGTTATACTACAAACCTCTGTCTTTCTGAGAAGTCAAATTTGCGCAAAATATCCTAACCCGTCTGGAATCCATAAAGAGCCAAATCCAAACATGTTTGCCAACGAGCTAAAGGAACTACAAACGGAGCTGATCGCGCATCCCATCTACAACGCCATCGAGACCATGGATGAGCTGCACGAGTTCATGCAGATCCACGTCTTCGCGGTATGGGATTTCATGAGCCTGGCCAAGTGCCTGCAAAATTTCCTGACGTGCGTCCAGGTCCCATGGATTCCCCCGCAAGACGAGGCCTCGGCTCGGCTGATCAACAACATTGTCCTCAACGAGGAATCCGACGTTGATCGCGACGGTAGCCCGGCCAGCCACTTGACCCTCTACCTGAAAGGGATGCGGGAGATCGGTGCGCCGACCCGGATGTTCGACACCTTCTTGGGCCATCTGAAACTGGGATACGGGATCGAGGAGTCCTTCGGGGCGGCGCGCGTGCCCCGCTACGCACGCGAGTTCGTGCATTCGAATCTCAGGTTGGCACAGCAGGGTAGCCGGGAAGAGGTCGCCGGCAACTTCCTGTTCGGTAGAGAAGACTCCATCTCCAAGATGTTCCGAACGCTGCTTGCAACCTGGGGTATTCCCGCCGAGGAGGCACCCGGCATAGTCTACTACCTGGAACGGCACATCGAGCTGGACAGCGAGCAACATGGACCGGCCGCAATGAACATTCTCAAACGGATGGTCGGAGGCGACCGCGACTGCTATACCAGGGCCCTCGCAAGCGCACGCCAGGCGATTCGTGCGCGTATCCGCCTGTGGGACGGAGTCCTCTCCGATATCCGCTCAGCGGCGGAGCGCGGTATAGGTTCAGTATTTCAAAAAGTAGACATTGTGGAACTACCGCTGGCGGTGTCCCTTTGTATGTCCTATAAAAAGCCAAGGCCAACGGCGTTCCCTTTGGGCGACAGCGGGCGTTATCCGACCGGGAGGTGCATGATTTTTTTAGGAAGCAGGAGGCTGGCGTTTTGATCAAGGACTTGATAGGAGTTTTAAGAGTGTATTCAGAGACTCATTCCGGGTCTTGAAACCAGGTGGAAGACTGGCTATCTGCGATGCCAAAAGGAAACTCCGAGATGAACCGCCTCGATACATGGAACCCGTCCCCGTGCGTGTGCCACCACCAGTAAGCAAGATGGCTTGTCAGGACGCCGAACACGACCAGTGCGTTTTCTGCCGACGCGCACCTGATTGCGTGCAACGGATGTTCCGAAAGCGTCACACCTTCATCCAACACATCTGGCGGCGGCCGCAAAAACACATTCAAAAAGTTGTACGCAGTAGGCCCAACGAACACCATCCGGTCATCAGTCTTCGGCGCATCGGCAAGGTTCAGCCTTTCTACTCTCCGCACCGCCTGTTCAAGGCGGCCCCATCGGGCACTCAGCGTGTGCACTGCGGCGGCCTGACGCGTGCCGTCCACTTTCGGTATGCCTGTGCGAATATCTCCGTCGAATTCTGTGAACCGGATACTATTAAACATCGCCGCACGGCTATCGCCCCGCCACTTCCTAAGCGGGCCGCTCGCGAGCACTGCGCTTGTCTCAGACTCATCCCTCGACCACAAAAGGATCGCGTTCCGCGTCTTTACGTCCTCGCCAAACAACGCATGTGGCTCTCTGTCAAAAAACGCAAAGCGCCAATGGCCTGCCGTTTCCTGTATCACCATCCGCGTAGCCATGAACTGCGATCCGATGTTGCACGCAATGGAAAGCGGCAACACGAGCGCACCGGTGCATTCCTTCCTCCTGGCCAAGCGCGTCATCTGCTCAATGAAAGCAAGGTAGATTTCAGCGTTCGCGTGCGGCTTAACCGCCAGAGTTTCGAATATTTTCCCCAGTTCTCCGAGATCAGCGCGATCGCCCAACTTCGCATACGGAGGATTACCGACAATCACTGCCGGTTCTCCCTTGAGTCCCAGAAACAACCTGCGTATCGAAACCCGTTTTCCGATCTCTTCTACCCCGTCACCGGTATCAAGGCTTGTGCCAGCGCCATCGACCCGTAACGTGTCGATACACCCGAGGTTCAACCTCAGCCGCCGCCACACCTCTGCCGGGGTTTTCTGTTGTGCTGGCTCGTCGGCCCAGATATCGGCCAACAGCACAAACGCCGATGCATCGAGCGGACACGGGTCGATATCAGCACCAAAAAGGCATTCTAATGCCAATGAAAACGCACTCTTCTGAAGGTAGCGCTTTCTTAGCTCTTTCAGCGCTGCTCGCAGGAACACTCCTGTTCCGCAGGCAGGGTCGAAAACCGTCGGCGCTCTCTCATCACCTAAAGAATTCAGGCAACCCCTGACCATGTACTCCGCCACGTCGGCCGGCGTGTAGAACACGCCCTCCGCGCGCTTCCGCACTCGGGCAGCCTGGGTGCCCGGATCACGTCTTACACTCAGCCTGCTCCCCGGCCCGTGCGGATCAAGAATGTACGGCAACAGCTCGTAGTAAATGCCTGCATCCGCATCCGCCTGTAGAGCTTTTTCCGCCTGATCTATCGCCTGTCCGGACAGTAAATCCGTCAGTCGTTCCGAACTCCCACCCCGGAAAAACCATTGCTCCGCATCTCGCAATCCGGTCGTCATCGGAATCGCTCGTATTGCGACCCCAACTACCCAAACTGACGCAATCGCCCAGGCAGCCATTTCCGCATCCGTGCGAACCATGTCAGGTGCCGGTTGCCAGCGGAGTGGCGACAACAGTGCCTCCCGAAGCTCACCGCAATTCCTACCTGCAAGTGAGCCTGATAGCACTCCGACAGCCTCACGAATCGGCTCACCGTACTTTTCCGCAACCGTCGTTAGCACATAGCCGCGACGAGGAACGTCGAGACGAAACTGCTCACCTTCCACTGAAGCGGCAGACACGCTCCCCATTCGGACCACGTCCCCGTCTCTCACTTTCAGCGACACTCCGGCCAATCCCGACCTTCTTTAGTAACCCGCATTCTCATTCTCATCGAACAAGCTCGGCTGCATTTCACGCCGCTTCTTCTGCACGTAATCTCGCATGAACTCGCGGATTACCTGCGCCGCCGGACGATCCTCGCTCCGTCATGATCTCTGCTATTTTTAGCGTCGAACTGTGCGTCCGATGTTTTCACTCATGCCACCGCATCCACCATCTTCTCTGCCTCGCGGAGGCGGATTTCGCCGGACATGAGTTCTTGGCAGGAGGAGGTCGCGGATTTCAGCAAGACATTTAGTCTCCTGGCTATTGGTTTTGATCCGCTGAAAAATAGGGCCGGCAAGGTCTACGAAAGCACTGTGAACACACGCGTCGGGAAATAGCGGCAGGTTATTGAATTCACCCTACTGCATCAACTCCTTTCACTTTCCCGTAATTGCACTGGATCGTGGCTCCGAGGGAAGACCTTACGGCACAGCCGATGGGTACCGGCGATCTCACGGCGGCATTCGACCGCCAGGGAAGAGCTCGGACGGTCAGCCCCCCAGCTAGCCGGATTAGGCGCGGGCCAGCGTTTGTGGTAGGTTAGGCAAGCTGCGGAAACCCCGAAGGCTTTCGGGTTCGAGAACAGCACAAAGAGGCCTAAAAGAGAAAACCCGTGTTCAGTTTGCTGACTGAACACGGGCCGATTAACCGTAACAGATTTGAGAGACGCCACGGTCGATGAAAATCCTAACCGTAGATATCCCCTGTTGCAAGCTTTTTCACCACGGGGATTTGGAACGTGACAACGGCCCGCTCCCCGCTCGTCAAGCCAGGGGGTTCTCGTGGGCC
>Ga0056133_10000300_pt1 | contig 11477 bp, 8 predicted proteins | sample WorMetGr2BELIZE1_FD_67351 | JGI IMG/M metagenome (GOLD analysis project Ga0056133, IMG submission 67351) | Marine gutless worms symbiont microbial communities from Max Planck institute for Marine Microbiology, Germany - Inanidrilus... ... | reverse complement strand
GTGGCCAAACGGCTGGATGGATCAAGATGGCACTTGACATGGAGGTGGGCCTTGGTCCAGGCCACATTGTGCTAGATGGAGAACCAGCTCCCCTCCCCCAAAATGGGGGCAGAGCCCCCCAATTTTTGGCCCATTTTTATTGTTGCCAAACGGCTGGATGAATCAAGATGGCATTTGGCATGGAGGTGCGGCCTTGGTCCAAGCCACATTGTGCTAGATGGGGACCCAGCTCCCCTCCCCCAAAAAGGGGACAGAGCCCCCCCAGTTTTTGCAATTTTTGGCCCATTTTTATTGTCGCCAAACGGCTGGATGCATCAAGATGCCACTTGGTATGGAGGTAGGCCTCGGCCCAGGCGACTTTGTGTTCAATGGGGACCCATCTACCCCCAGTTCAGAGGGCACACCCAGCACTACCCTGTTTTTGGCCCATGTTTATTGTGGCCAAACGGCTGGATAGATGAAGACGCCACTTGGTACGGAAGTAGACCTCGGCCCAGGCCACATTGCATTATACGGGGTCCCACCTCACGCTAAACGGGCACAAAGCCCCCCCCCCATCTTTTTGGCCCATGTCTGTTGTGGCCACGGTCGCCCACCTCAGCTACTGCTGAGCTCTTGTTTCTGTTTATTTTGTGTTGTACATTTTTTTTATTGTTGGATGTGTGCTTCTGTTATGTTAGGTTTAGTTTTTCCATACCAAGCCAAGAGATTGGCTTTGGAAACGTCTCCAAAATGACCCATTTTGTGTCGAGTGAGACGTAAAACGTTAACTCAGTCAGTCAGTCAGTATGCGTGTGTGTGTTTTAAAGAAACAAAAGTTATCAAAATGTAAATAAGTGTCAGAATTTAAATCAAACTGTAGCTGAGCTGTTGAACCATCACTGTTCATTAAGGACTGTGACACATGGGATGAAAATAACAGTGAACTGTAATGTTGTGCTAGGGTTGCTCTTCTGCCTTTTGATCTCATTACGCAGCTTTTCAAGATTATAACCATTGAAACCAAGCAAGAAAAAGGTACAAATTATTAGAAGGATGTCTTACTATATTTAGTTTAGTATACATTGATTCCTCCATTCTTCATTACATTAGATAATGCTGTGTATGTTAAGTTGATACTGAGTGTTGCATAGAAAACAAATTCATTGTGTGGAGCTTGATTTTGTTTGACACACAGAAACCCTATTTAACTTGCACATGACAGACTTGTGTTGTATGGTTGGTTGATTCGATTAACAGCTACTACCATCGGTCAACTTAGCTAGTCATTTCTTGATGTTGATGCAAATGTATGTTAAGTGACATGTTTTTAAAAATTTCACATTGTTTTACCATAAAGTGATAAAAGTTATGCTACTGATGGTCCAACGTCATATGAAATGGCAAAGAGGTATGTCTTCAGTCACGGCCGTAAAATGTTTTGCTGGGAAATGATCGTACAAACTCCAGTGTGTTGTTCCACACAGATGTGGCAGCAGAGTGAAACCATAACTAACAGTTGTTGTGTGCCACATGTGTGCAGTATTACAAGGTTGAGAAGCATTTGCACCCATCATTGGTCAGCCTGAGTTGTTGGCACGAATGTGATTAGTAACCATGGTACTAACTTGGCTCAGCTTAGAGCAGCTTCGTTCGACTACAAATGAATAGCGTATGCGAAACCAAGTCGCTGCCTTTTTCGGTACTGCTGTTTCGAAAACATTTGTCTAGTAGTCCTCGTTATAGCACTTATGTTACTATTTAGATTGATTTTGTGTGTAGTTACATATTCGGGGGGATGGTGGAGGTGGGCACTGGTTAGTCCGGATGGCATGGCGCCCAGTCGGGTGGTCTCTGTGTCTGCCTCTGTTAATCTTCCCTTGCACCATAAAGTCCAGAACTTCTCTTCTGGCACTGGCTCACCCGGATGGTCCCGGAAAAAGGGCCGTAAAACGGTTGTGGTGTGTGGTGGTGGTTACATATTCATTAACAACACGGTTGCTTCGAGTGTTGGCATTAGCGAATTGACAAAAAGGTTGCAACGTCCTTTTTCTCAGGTTTCAGTTTGTGGACAAATAAGAGATGAAGTTCACTGAGTTGATTGCCTTGATTGATGTCAGGACAGAACATCCAGTCATGCAGTTTTTGCACGGTTAGTAGCCATTTTCAGATAAACCTAGATTAGCTGATGGCAGCCACCTAACACAGGTTTACCTGGACAGTGGTCATTAAACTGGTGTCTATGTGTGTGCTGCATGATTGTTCTTTTGCTGTTGTGGCTGCAGATTACAAGGTGGATCCGACAGATCTGCATCTCTCGGGTCTTGAAGCCTTCACATTTGATTATGTCGTCAAGTGGCCTGTTTCCCTCGTCATCAGCCGCAAAGTGTGTTTCCTCTTCTGTTTAACCACAGAGTGACTTCTGCTAGTGTTTGTCAGGCAGAATTGGTCAAGTCTGTGTCACATGTGTGACATGTTTGTGTCAAGTGTGAAATATGTGCGTTCTGTCCGTGTGACATCTTTTGTGTCAGTCATGTGACATTTCTGTGCGACACGTCTGCATTAAACGTGTGAGATGTCTGTGTTCTGTTGGTTGACGTGCAGGCGCTGACCAAGTACCAGATGTTGTTTCGTCATCTCTTCTATTGCAAGCATGTCGAGCGACAGCTGTGCAAGTGAGTTTCACTGCTCAGTCTGTTCACTCAGCTCTCGTCTTGATGAAACTCCTGATTGTCTGCTGAACTCTGTTCCACTGCAGACGCGTTGAACACAGCTTAGAGTCTGTATTTGATAGTTCAGTCCGTGAATTCTTTCTGTAAATCAAGGGTTCCCGATCAGGGTGAATACCCCTAAGGGGGAATTTGATCCACGTTGTTGTTGTTGTTCCTTCGGGCAGGGGTCCAGCCTACTCTGGGCCCATGCACTGAGGCCTTTTTATGACAGGCCTATTGTGCTAACCCAGGAGTCGAGGAGGCCGGTTGATGATGTGTGCGAGTGTGTGCATGACTGAAGGGTGAGGAAGGGCTGAGTAGGCGTCAGCAACTTGTCAGGCACTTATAACGTGCCCCTTCTAGGCGTGGCCTACTGTCTGGGTTAGGCCCGACTGATTGACATCTGCTATTCAACGTCAGTCAGCGGTCCCAGCCACATCTGTAACTTCAGCCGCTGTCAGCATGGCTAGCATCTTGACGCTGCTAATCAAGATGCCAGCAATGGCCACATTTTATAGAGGACACCGTCGAACTCTCTGTTGCCTGCCCAGGATTATCTCCCTGATCATCATGTGCATAGGAATTATTTTCATATAATTACTTTTTCGTAGATGGACCCACCTTACCGGGCCACGGCTCTCGGCTCAGATTGAACTTCGGACCATGGCTGCTGCACATGTCACACTCTACTGCACATGGCGCCCAAGTAATCAGACCACTGGACTACACGGGCAGGCATTTGATCCACATATTGGCAGACTCAAAATGTTGGAATATTGATTTATCAGATCTAGCTGAAGTAATTCCAGTAAGTGTCTGGCAAGGCCGAAATGTTAGTGTCATACTGATGCAAAATCCCGTTACAGCACATAAGTTGATGATCCATATGGCACACTTCATTCACAAATAGTATCGTGTTTCACTGCGTAACATCTCATGTTATTTAGAGTTCGTCTTTTGAGTCAGTTAATGTTGGAAGGGAGGAACGACATTCTGACGTAAGATGAAAGGATGCGTGAGGAAGAGAAGGTTGGGAACCGCTGCTGGAAATTATAGTTACTCTGTACGTCTCACTCAGCCGATGTGCAGAGTTGTCGTCACTGTCGTTGTGTGAATGCAGCGTCTGGTTGAGTAACAAGTCAGCAAAGTTGTTTACTCTCAACTCTACACGATGGTACGCGACGGCGTTTGCACTTCGCCAACGAATGCTCAACTTTGTGCAGAACTTCCAGTACTACATGATGTTTGAAGTCATCGAGCCCAACTGGCAGCTCTTCGAGTCAAACATGGACACTGTACGCTTTGATTTCTCACGCATTTCTTTGAAAATTTTGAATTGTTTGACTCACATTGTTACTTTTGTGAATGTGTGACATGGTCACATTTACTGGCTTTTTATTACTTTGCCACGAACAGGGGTGTGGTTAGTATTGCTATGGTCATGTCTTTATGTCTGTCTGTCTGATGTCTGTTCGCACATCTCAAAGATGGCATGCCCAGACGTCATGAAATTTTCTGTACATGTTACCTGTGGCTCAGCCCTTCTCTTCTCTGATAACATTGCAATATATCATGTACAGGGTGGCCCCAAAAAATGGCACAATTTTTTGTACGCCTTAATTTTAGCAAATATTAACCGATTTTCAAGATTATTTCACTATCAGAATTAGGAGAAGGTTTGTAATGATACTATCACTAAAGATCCCACCACACCTAAAATGTGTCGCTACACTACCTTGTGAAATGTCCAGTGTCTTAAAAGCAACAATTGAAAACAAGACAACTTCTGTATCAACACATTTTAAGAAATTAACAACAGTAAACAACGTGTTTATTGTCTCAGTTATTGTCTAAAGTAACTGTCAATGTCATATCCTGCAGTTTTTGCGTCAAATGTTCCGCCTTGCTGCTGGACGACGCACTTAAGCCGGCGATGCCACTGACGAGTGGCGCGTTGCTTTTAAGACACTTGACATTTCACAAAGTAGTGTAGCAACACACTTGAGGTGTAGTGGGATGTTTAATGATAGTATTACTACAAATTTTCTCCTGATACTGATAGTGAAATAATTTTGAAAATCGGTTAATGTTTGGTAAAGTTAAGGCCTACAAAAAATGGTGCCAGTCTTTTTGGGCCACCTTACTTCCGGTTTTGTGGATGATGTCAAGTTTGCCCATAGTTGCATATATAGAGATACCACGTTGCCGTCATAGTTTAATGTCATTCGTCAGAGGGCAACAGTGGTATGCACGTTCACTGTGAAGCGACTACGGACTGTGATAGCCAGTGCTGTTGCTGTTGTTACTTTCACGAATGACTGTGTGGCCGGGGGCAAAGTCTGCTATCCTCATTTGCATTGTCAGTAATTGTTGCTGTGGTGTGACAATAAGTTGCTGCTGTGTATGTAAGAAGTTGACAGTGTTTTGAACTTCACTGTCAATGTTGTGTGATTTTTCAGTTACAAAATGTGTGAATGTGACATAGTCTTTGTACTACAGCTACTAAAAAGTGCCACCGAATCTGTCGATTTGTTGCACATTGTTGTGTGGAAGTCTGCATGTGTTTGTGAAGTTTGTAAGATGATTTTGGTTGAGTTCTTTAACAGATGTTGATAACTGAGTTTCGTTCATTCAGTGAGTTTTCGTTTATTCTTTGCAGATGCATGTAGCTGTTGATAATGAAATGTTTTATCTGTTTCACAATAATCTCTTGAGGAAATGGTGCCTTCGTAGCAATGACACTGTTGCTCGTGAGGCAATAAGGGCATCTGGCCTATAAAAAAACTCACTGCTACAATCGTCGAAGTTTTTCCAGAAAGACTTTTGAAAGACCTGGCCTAAAGTCGCCGGCTAAACAGAAACTGAGACTCGTAGTGGTAAGCCACGGGGGTGTGCAAGTCAGCATATTTGGTGCCTGTTCCAAGCCAGCATAAAATGGGAGGGTTGTGGCAGGAAGGGCATACAGCGTAAAATTGGGGGATGAGGGAGATAGGTCACTGATTAGTACGATGGAGTGGCACCCAGCCGGATTGTCGGTGTGTCTGCCTCTGATATCCCCTCTTGCACCATAAAGTCCAGAAAAAGATTTCTGGCACTGGCTCACGCGGGTAGTCCTGGTTGTGTCATAGTGGTAGTAGTCTGTAAGAAAACAACAGTGACATACACTGTTTATGTACTGCACAAATTCATTGTTGCTGGTGCTATTGTTTAAGGTGTCAAACTTGGACGACGTGTTGACATATCACACGGACTTTCTGAGCAGTTGTCTCAAGGACTGCATGCTAACCAGTCCCGACCTGCTCAAGATTGTTCACAAACTGTTGATGGTCTGCGTCATGTTCTCCAACTTCATGCAGGTCAGCTTGCACCTACGTTACACATTTTGTGATGTGCCGTTTTATTGGTTGGGTCTAATGACCTCTATTGTTGTAGCTCGTGAAGTTGGTGGCAGGAAGGAGACTGCAAGAGAAATGCTGAGACCATAGTCGTCCAGGCCTAGTGATCACAGCTGAGACAGCACCAACAGTGCAGTTGTTTGCCCCTTGCAGATCTGTGACTAACTGAACCAGCAGCTTAGTCGTTTGTGGAAACTGGAACATAATCAGTTGTTATTGTGCTCATTGTGGTATTGGCGTCAGAGCGCCGGTGTAAAGAGCAACAACCTTTGCATCAGAAGTCTAGTGGTGGATGAAGAAAGGATGAGGCCAGGCCACTGGTTAGGATTAGTGCTTTGTGTTCCCTTAAATGCTTTCACACTGATAGCTAGGTGACAGGAAGGATATCCAGTTCATTGAAAGAACCCTGTTCCACTGATCCCCAGACGTTCTGTTTTTGAACAGATGGAGGAGGACCCGAGGGGGAACCGGCTGATCTAGGTTCACCTGGAAAAATGGCCATTAAAGTGAAGTAGTAATATTTTGCTCATTTGGCTTTGCTGCTTTTAATGACTTGCATGCTGGGAATGACATCCAGTCAGTAATAAATTTTGTCAAGCAGTCCGTAGCCTGCGATGAAAACGTTACAAGCGAAGTTAGTCGTGGTTTGTATATTTTGCTTTTTGCAATAATGGTTGTAAATTGCGTCAGTTAAAACACTCTGTAATTCTGTGCCGACTGTTGCTTGAATATCATGGATGTTGCTGCTGTTAGTCATTTAGCGGACACGTTGATGTTGACAGCCTGTTGATGCAGTTCTGATGTGATGTGATGTTGCTGATGATGGTTGACAGCGGCTGAGCACTAACATTGACATGACAGACACTGACTCCACACAGTCGGTCAGAGAACGTGATGAAAGCCGCAATACCTCAGTCAAGGTGAGAACAATTATCTACTCTTGTGATCAGAAAATATGCTTGTGTTTATTTCTCCAGTGCATTTATCTAGAGAAATAAACACAGATATCACGCATATCTGTGATACTCATAGGGCCCTGACATTTCTTACATTGTTGAATGCTGCTGCAGGAAATTGTGCAAATGATGAAGCAGATAGCATCCTTTACGTGTTTGCTATTACAAGAGTTTGTTAGATGTTGTAATACATGTTTGCCATTTCATGTGGTTTGCAGTACACTCTTGTAACATTGTTTCTGTATGTTACAGTAGCATATGCATCAGGAGCTCAGCAAAAAATCATTTGATTAGACTGATTAATATGAAACGTTCTGAAGCTCTGACATTTTTTGATTTTGGTGCCATTATGCCAGTGTTCTGACTTATTTACTTACTTTCTGAATTACTTACTTGTCCCGGACAAAGGCCGTAAAACGGTTGTTGTTGTTGTGTTGTCAATTACTTACTTGGTTTGAGTACGCTGTGCTGTATGAGAAGCAATGTGACTCGCAGACCGTCTTCTGGTGCATGGCCTCTGAATATCATGGTTTCACTGGGGTTCAGCACAGTCAGCATTCGGAGAAATTGGTAGATTTGGACTCAGCAGTATATGTTTCTAATAATGCATGGGGCTGCTGGACTTAAAATGTAAATATTAACTTTGTTGTTGTTGTTGTTGTTGTTGTTGTTGTTGTTGTTGTTGTTGTTGTGGTCGTTGTCGTCGTAAATAGTAATAATAATAATAATAATAATAGTGAATGCTGTGCATTTCATACCACAACAGATCATGCAGTACCATCAGGTCTGTATTGATGGAGGGTGTTCTTGGGTTGCTGCAGCACCTGCAGTTTGAGGGGCCCACAATTTGCAGGAAGTAAAGCAATTTTTTCTGCTCTATGGAACTTCATCTTGTTAAATCTAGCAGAAATGCTGCAGCAGTTTGTCAGAGGCGGGCATTTCAGCCACAGCACGTGAGCCGACACTAGCCTTGATTTTTCTGATGCGGAATAAATCTTTTTTACTTCAGCCCGGTACTGAACATATAGTGAGTGAACTAACATTAAGTCAGTTCTGTTGACGCCTCTCGACTGTTGTCTACACATGAGGGACACTGCAGCACCCTACCCCTTGTTGTCAGCTTCAGGCAACATTAGCACCCAGATCATAGGTCGACTTGTCGACGTTAGTACTGGAAGAGTTAATGCTGCCATGAGCGGCCAGCAATATCCAGTACCTCTAGCGGTGACTACAGTGCGCATACTTGCAGGTTCTACTGTCTCAGATTGATACGGTGGCTGGCAGTGACAACTTTGAACGCTCCATATCGACGTTTGACCGTAATTTCTCGACGAACCTGATGGACCTGCTGAACAGAATCATGGAGTTCAGCGTGACCAACTGTGAACACAAGCTCATGAACATTCTCTACAGGTCCGTCGTCCATTTCACGTGCGAACACAGCAAAGAAATAGGCCGACGCATTTGTCGAGGAAGGCAGTGTGTGTTTCGTAGTTTGACTCACTGACTTAGTAACCGTGAATAAAAGGAAACATTTTGTCTGACGACTGTTGAGCTGTGACAGTGATTCAGATGTGAACGTGCACAGTGCACACAGTTGCTATATTCGATGTGGATTCATTTGCATTCTTGTCGCCGTCTCCTTCCCTTCTGCCACGTAGAGTTTTCGGCTTAGACACACACATGCCCTTGGTCAGCGCTAGCTATCTGGGTATATTATAGTGCGACCTCTTCCTTTAGCACGAATAGCCTAAGCCGCAGCTGCTGCTGTAAGCCTACTGCCCACCGCAACAAATCCTGACCTTCGTAAGTTCCATCCATCATTACAGTGTCTGACAAATTAATATTATAAATATGATAAATTTGTTTCATAAAATGTAACATTCATATAATTGTTGTAATTCGTTTGGTCAGTAGGGACATAATGCCTTATAAATCACTGACTGCAAGATCTGATGCCAGATCCATACTGTTAACTTACTGTGGCCGTTATTTTCTGTAATTTAATTAGCTAATTAATGTGTGTATTTCTGTGTGGTTGTTGCAGACTTGACTTCAACAACTTCTACACAATGCAGCTGGAATCATTGGCTGCTGAGCACACGAGCAAAGGCTTCACTGAGATGTCAACATAGATGTGTTCACACGCTTAGCAAGTGTAAGTGTGACTCTTGTTAACAACATCGGTCTATACTATGCTGTGAAAAACGCCAGTCCTGTTATTTATTGAATAACTCAGTCACAAGTGAACCGATTTTAATAATTTTTGATACCACCACCACAACACCACAACCATTTTATGTCCCTTTTTCCAGGACCACCCAGGTGAGCCGGTGCCAGAAGAGAACTTCAGGACTTTATGGTGCAAGGGAAGATTAATAGAGGCAGACATTTTTGATACACTGAAAAAATTTGACATAAATGATTTTGTACTTGTCCACCACACCTGAAGAATGTGACTGCATTCACCTTGTGAAATACAGAACTCGTTCACCTGATCGATGTTATCTTTCTTCCCCGAAAAATTGGATGGCTTTGAAAATAGCTCATTATTGTGTTATATAGCAACTTGAATTTCAGACAAGTAACATCATAAGATATGGTAATCAACTGGATTTAAGTCAGTAATGTTGGCTGGCCAGATATCTCAGTTAATGAATGGGATGTCTCATGGCACAGAAGCTCGACCATGTCGTGAGTGTGATGTGTTGATGCACTGTCTTGCTGGAAGACAAACACATCTCCAGCAATGCTGCAGGTCAATGGCAGCAGTTACTGCATCGGCAACACTTCTCGGCAATACTGCCTCTTGATTTTATGGCCAGGTTTAATGAAAATGAAGTTGGTATAACTGAGTTTCGATACTGGAAGAGAGACCTTATGAACTTGCTGGAAGTGGAATGCATGCACAGAAGATGGCTGGCACTGGGTTCATGCTGTTTGGTTGCCACTGGCACGTATAGTAGATCATTTTGTGAGTTTTTGGAGAGACAGAGTGAACCGTTTTATATCAGTAAAAAATAAACATAATCTCATACTCTGAGAACTTTTCTGTTGCAGCTGTAAATGCTGAAGACAACTTGTTGAAAATTGCCGATATGAATTTTTCAGGATACAGTAGCTACAGTTTTGCAGGTGAGGTGGACATATTTGTAACCTGATGTGGAATTTTCTCAGGATTCCATGTGCCAAAAATTAGAAAAAAATCAGTTTTTGACTGTCTTATTCAATAAATAATAGGGGACGTTTTTGGATCAAGGAGTACTATTTATTTAGTACATTACGATGGAACTGTTTCAATTCTAGGTATTTGCATTGGTCTGACCATCCAGTTTACTCAGATTTAGGTCTACTGTCGTTTTATTAGGTCGACTCCTGCGAGTCGATCTAATAGCATTACAGGGGGAAATATCCGTCCGTCATTAGGTATGTCCGTCTGTCCACAAAAAGTTTTTCCGATTTCAGTGACATTTGGGATGTAGATAGAGGTCCATGACTGATGCACGACGGTATGCTGTGTGACCTGATCCAAGGTCAAGGTCAAGTGGCCTCTGAAGTTCTGAAAATTGCACTTTTCCATGTCTATCTCCTCCACCATTTACAATAGAAGGTGGCAAATGACCACTAATTCTTAAATAAACTAGAGCACAATATCTAAATTTGATCCGACCGGGTTTTTGATAATTTTCCTAGTTTTGTGTCACATGACCTTGAATTTGGAGGGGGTCCCTGTGGTTAGTCCGTCCAGAAAGAAGTGTTTCCGATTTCAATGAAATTTCGTATATTTGTCCTAGTTTTTGTGTCACATGACCTTGAACTTGGAGGTTCCCTGCTGTTAGTCCGTACAGAAACAAGTTTTTCCGATTTCAGTGAAATTTGGTATGCAGATAGTAGTTGATGCGTGCACAGTGATATGCCATATGACCCGATAAGGTCAAGGTCAAGTCACAAGTGCTTGAAAGCCACTCAAGAGGAGTCGACCGTCAGTCCCGCATGGGACTAATTTTACCATTATTGTAATGTCTTCTGCATATTTTGTTATTATGTTATATTATGGAGATGATTGTTTTCTTCAGTGTTTATGTGCTAAATTACGTAATTTTGTCTGCTAGTTGCAAAACGTTGCTAATCTGTCTTAGTAAGTTAATATCATGACCTTTGCAGTTCTGTAATTAAAGTATTTCTCAAATCAAGTCAAAGAAAGCATTTGTGGTAGGCTGTAATACAGTTTTTGTTTATTTTCAGAAGTAAAGTGACGTACATGATGAGGACACCCAGTGATGAGGATGGCTTCTGCTGAATTACCTAATGTGGCCTCGTCTGTTGGCTGCTGGTTTTATCATGGTTTTATCGTTAGTCGGAACTGATGCCCGATGAGGCAGAATGTTGTTGCTGTCAACTGCAACTGAAGTAAACGTATGAGACCATTTCTTGGC
>Ga0056133_10000299_pt1 | contig 11487 bp, 8 predicted proteins | sample WorMetGr2BELIZE1_FD_67351 | JGI IMG/M metagenome (GOLD analysis project Ga0056133, IMG submission 67351) | Marine gutless worms symbiont microbial communities from Max Planck institute for Marine Microbiology, Germany - Inanidrilus... ... | reverse complement strand
GACCTTAGATCGGGTCGAGGTCACACTGGTGCGCATATGTGGTGGAGGTCTACCCACACACCAAATTAGATGGAAATCGGAAAAACTTTTTGTGGACGTACTGACGGACGGACGGACGGACGTACGGACGTACGGACGGACGGACACACCTGAGTTCCAATCTACTAGGTCATCGCCGAGGCGATGACCTAAAAAAACTAAAACCAGGTTTGGTCACCTTGAATGACATCTGCCCTGAAAATGGATTTGGTGTAATCTTAGGTGTAAGCTAAGGCCCACATGATGGCCCTGTCGATACAAAGGTGACATGATCAAAATCTGCATGTTGGTAAAAACTACTGTGAGAGAAGACAGTATCTGAAAAAATAACAAAAATGAAAGGACCGAATGAATTCCAAAGACACTGAAACTGCATCACTGTGCTTTAGAGATGAGTATCTATCCATTCTAACATACAATCGCATATCTGTCAAAGTAGATGATTTCTGAACCAAAGAGTTAGAGTACAGGCAAATAGGGACAAAGTGAAGCAGACTACAAGTGACTGAGTTAAGGTTTTACATCCCACTCGATACAAAAGATGTCATTTCAGTGACGTTCCCCAAGCCAGTCTCTTGAAAAAACAAAACCTAACACAACAAAAGCACGCATTCACCAATCAAAACACATGTACTACAACACAAAATAAGCACAAAAAAAACTAAAGCCAGGTTTAGTCGCCTCTTGCGACATCGAGCCTGGAAATGGACAGGGCCTATTCTTATTTTGGTGCTTCGCGAATTTGACACTTACTTACTTACTTAGATACTTACCCACTTACTTACAGCCTCGGACCCACACGGGGCGAGACACCAAGTTGTCACAGGACAACAGTGTTCATACCGGCTGTTCCTTCTCCTGGTCCATGAGGTACGCTCCATGTCCGGCGTCCACGGCCTCCCGGTACTCCCGATGCGCCGTCTCTTTCTCCTTGACTACTCCAACGACGTGCTTGCCATTGATGTAAGCCTCAAAGCCACACACGACTGACATCTCGTCCAGCGGAAACACGTACTTAGCCTCTATAGCAGACGTGCTGTCGTTGTGGTATTCTTGCAATACAACGACCTGGTCATATACATCACAGTTTGCCACTACAGCAACAACTACTACTACTACTATAACTACTACTACTACCATTTTATGACCATTATACAGGACAATCTGCATTGGCTGGCACCCCAATTAAGAACTGGAGGACTTTGTTGGAGCACAGTTTTACCGCCTGCATGCCCTTGCTGGTGGCAACTAGCACATTCTTATTTGGGAGAAGATGCTAGACTTCTCCTCAATGGTGTTATCTGAACCGTCTCTGTACCATCACGTTTGCTGTCAAGTACAATCTCCATAATAATAACAACATCAGCAACAAAGGTAAAAACAGGAACGATAAAAAAAACAACAACAGCCATAACTATTTAATACTTGCATGTTCATCACTCTACTCGTTCTCTGTCAAATCCGACCTGCTCTCTGTTCCATTTGTTTGCACTTCATTTGGTGCCAGCAGCTTCACTGTTGCAGCTCCTGAAACCTAGAACTCTCTCCCTCCAGCTCTTCTAATGTGTACCAGCCCTGACACTTTCTGTCATCACCCCCGATACACACTACTTTCAGCAGTCCCCCAATTCCTTATCGTCTTCCTCCTTGTATCTTCGATTCGACTTCTGCTGACCACTGTGTATGCCTATAAATTATATTTGCTTACTTACTTACTTACTTACTTAAGTTTTTGTTTAATCGGGCTTCTTTTCCATGGTCACTCCAGGTCGGACCAGCTCTACCAAGTTAGTCCCAAGAGAAGGGATGTTGCAGGCTCTTGAATGCCAGCATACCACGAGCAACAATAAAAGAACAAAATTAAAGGTCACAGCTGGATTGAAACACAGAGACTTTGCCACGTGCAGAGGCCGTGTTTGACAACTGTTAATAACGCTGTGTAATGGTGAACATCTATATGGTAGGACATGTTTTCTTAAACATAGCATATAGTAGGCAGGATAAATATAAACTGAATAACACTGACAAATACAACATAGAAACTTGGAGAAAAAAACAAAAAAGTAATTTTTAAGCTCGTGTGTACAGCACAGCTCACAGATGGCACAATTGACACTACTCTCAGCTGTTGTTGATGCATCATTTTCCACGTTCAAGAACTTTTTGTTGTCCCATCAACAATGTTAAAGCAATGACATATTAAATAAACACAATTTAGCAGAAACAATATCTTGGACAAGCAAAAATTCACTAAGCTTAGTACAACTAGAACAAATGATGTGCCTAATTAACCCACCTGAGCAGCCAGGTCAACAAGCTTGGCTCTGACATGAACGGACTTGAGTGGCAGGCATACATCAGTGTTGGACACAAGTCCAGGTTTCACCGACTGGAGAGGATCAGAAATATTCTCAACATCCTCCAGCGTCACTGAATGCACACAACCACAAAAACTGGCTTCGATTTTCCTTTAGTCTGCAGAGTCTTCCGCAGTTACTCCCAAAAGCAAACCTGGAATTGTGGAACAGCTTCAACAGGTCTGGATGGCCTTCCAGAGTTCCCGTCGTACAACCAAGACCATTAAATTGCTAAAAGTTAAAAAATATTGAACAAAAATGCTGTAGTTTAATCATTGCCACTTTCCAGTTTACAGCATCATGACTTACACAGGAAGTAGACTATTAGTGTTAACTGGAACATATGGAAGTTAATGAGACAAAAAATGCAAGCAGTCCGTGTAAAGTTGTGTAAGCCATAGCTCTAAAATGGCAACAATTAAAATACATTGTTGCCATTTTAGAGCTATGACTTACACAACTTTACGTACACTGCTTGCATTTTTTTCTCATCAATATTTGCTGTTTTGTTAATGCTTGAGAATACGAGCAGTACTTGAAATCTAGGAACTTAGAAGTAACTGTTTGCAATATCGGCAAACTCATTCACGATTTTTCAGTATTTAAAATTGCGGCTGTCTGCCATCTTGGTTTTTAAAAAGTGCTGAATCTTAATGGCCAATAGGGTGGAGATGGTCAAAACGCATCACTCTGAAGCACTTTGAAGCGATTGGTCAAACCATTAATGAGATGTCGCGATGTGTTTATCAAGATGCCGGACATTCACCATCCCATCTTGGATTTTAAAATGTTCGGAATTTTAAGCAACACCCAGGCAAGAATTTTCTAAGTCTAACACCTCACCTCCAGTAGAGGGTCACCCTTTCTGTGAGCAATCTGATGCAAAGTAGTTGACCTCTGCAGTAACTCTCACAATAAAAGCCAACTTGATCCATTTAAGCATTTAGCCACAAACAGACACAGATCACTACTATGGTTGGCTAAAGACTATTTATGTTTTATTAACAACACAATTATTACAAAATTGCCTTCAGTGCTTTTAACAATGTTTGTTGGGCATGAGGAAGAGCATCCAGCCTCTAACAAATTAAGTGATGAGGAGCTGGCATGAATCTGTCTGGAGCAAGGTCCAAATGATTTGCATATGGTCCCGATGATGCCACTTCCACCCCCATTATCTCTTGCTTTATTAAAATCCAGAATGGTTTAACCTTTCTGGTGCAAGCTTACCCAGGTTGTCCTGGAAAAAGGCCGTTAAATGGGCGTCTGTCACAATTATTATAAAACAAACCTTTCTGTTGAGATTCTGTACTGTGGCATTCAACCTCATTCATTTCCTGTTCAGGAATAAGAAGTTCGACTGGTGGTGGATCACCAGAGGCCGTGAATTCCACAAGATAACGGATGCGCTGTTGATTGGCATTGTACACGGCATACTCATCATCCTGCAGAATATCCACAACAACAAACTTTTCACGACACAGTTACATGCAGGGTGACCACTCTTTTTCAACAATGACTTTCCATGACTTTTCCATGACCAAAAAATGAATTTCCATGACCTATCGGCACAGCATATTTTTTCGAAATAAACGATACACGATCTATGAATGCTTACCAGAATAAAAATATATTTCCAGTTGCTCCTCGTAACTACTGTCATAATATAAAACCACAGGTGTATGTACACGTATTTACAAGTACTTCAGTGTTACGAAACAAACACAACTTCATTAACTGCTCTTGAGATCCTGCAGCTTCTACAAACAGGATGATATTTACAGAAACAAAAATTCTAGTGCATTTTTTTACAAAAAATTTCAGGACATCTGGGATAAGCCGACATCAGAAACGTTAAACCAATCTGCATTTTAATGAACAAAGAGGTGACGGGGTGGCAGTGGCATCGGCTGGACCAAGTATAGATTTTGTATAATTTGAGTATTTGCCACTCGGCATTTCCACTGATTAAATTAACGTTTCACGTGCAACTCCACATAAAAACAGGTCATTTTGGTGACGCTCTTCTGAGTCATTCACTTAGCTGGGTACTGAATAAACTAAACATAACACAACAAAAGCAGATACGCACCAGCAAACTTAAAGATACTACAACAAAGGTTTGGTCACCTTGTATGACACCCAGCCGAGAAACAGTGCGCACCTATTCTCATACTAGGCATTCCCAGATGTTAATTTTAGGCATCCGTTAGAATACAAATTATAAATCCCACTTCGATGACCAACAAGCGACAACATTCAAAACTGGACGTGTAAATGTGACAATGAATCGCAACCATCGACCTGGAAATCGGACACAACATCATCTGAGCTTCTGATGCCGTGGATGCTGTCGAAGTCGGCTGGAGGATGGGTCAACGTCACGTCGTGATGACGCGTGTCATGACATCTGCCGAGTGCTACGTCACACAGCGCCATTAGTCGAGTTCCCTTGAGGCCTGACGTCTGTGAGTATTTCACGCTCGTACTGAACATAAAACACGACGTCCGTTAACATCAGTCAAGGGGGTCAGTCAGCAGGGGTGGACTGGGCCACCTGGTTGTCTGCTCCCAACCAGCTGGGCCGGTTGGTCTGCTGGCCAGGTGGGCCAGGCAGGCAGACCAACTGGCCCGGCCGGCATGTCAAATGCGTAATTAGCTAGGGCTGGTCTGAAGAGCCAGTCCACCACTGTCTATCAGTCAGTCTGTCAATCAATCAATCAATCAGTAAAACATAAGCTGCAAGAGAATCAGAGATGCTTCGTGGTAATCACTATGTCAGTTGCTTTAGGAGGCTACAAAAAACAGTTCAGTATTGTGTATTACAACCGTAAGTCTGCCTCAGCTTTCAGACGCAAGACTTTTCTCTGAAGCACTTGACAAATTTTCTTAGTGACATCACCAAGAATTAACGTTCAACGTCCCACTCGACATAAAAATAGATCAATTTTGAGACTTCCCAGTCACTACTTACATTGCTCTTAACAAACTAAATCTAACGGAACAAAACCAGACATGGACCAGTATACCAAAAATAATATGGCACAAAATAAACATAGAAAATTAAACCAATAACAACATCCAGTCCCGAAACAGAAAGACCTGTAAGAACAACCGGAGGCCTGCACGGCGCTTCCACCCAGTCTCAGTTGGAAGCCAATGTGGGCTGCTTGGATGACAGTCTGATCACTAAAAACCAGAAAAGCCATCACTCGAGGTTTAGCAACATCTTCCCCGCCTACAACCGTAAACTTCGACCTATGATCATGACCTTCAAAAACGACCTAGATAGTGTCAAGCTGAACTACTAGCATTGCCGAATATTCATGTCAAAGGTCATTTAGTTCAGAAGTTATTGTCCAGATGTACAGACACACACACACAATGGACTGATTGCTCTACCTGGACCATCAAGGTGTTCAGTAACAAAATACAAACCACAGCAAAAACATAAGCTAAATGTAAACTAGCATAACACAGGCAATGTACATCATGAATCTAATTTCAAGCAATATGAGAAAACCTGGCCAAGTTGGCAAAGTAGATGCCATATCCCAGCATGCCTGCATCTGATCTTGTACCCCCAATGTCTTCAACAACTACTTTCGGCAGCAAGAGGCCCCTACAGCAATACTCATATAGATAAGCAATAAAATACAAATCACAAAAATACACTCTCAGCTGCAACACTTATCATTAAAAGTGCATAAACACACATATCGGTGACAGAATTATAAAGTACTAGAGCGGTGCAACCCGTGGCCACATGTCGCCAATTGCCATATCTCCATAAGCCAGCTGTTGTCATTGGGACGTCATTCTCATTATGACGTCGCGGACAGTATCGGCTTCTCACTATGATGTCGTTCTCATCGTGACGTCATTTGCTACTGAGCTGCCCATGCCCACCGTTACAGACAGATGGACGGAGAGACAGTGGACACCTTACCACGTTTAATATATAAAGATATACCTGCTGTAATACAGGAAAGTGTAATTCTGATTTCTGATACAATGAACCAGAAAATCTCTAACAAAAAGTTGCTAAAAACAGCACATTTGCCTGCAGAGTCACTAAGGACAATATTAGAGTCCAGAGTAAGCCAAGCCCCCCCCCAAAAAAAACAGGTTCCTTAAACACATACATAGGCACAAGTAGTCATTCATATAAGTCTCAATTTAATGGTAGCAAATGGCTATTTACTACCTCCGCCAAGGAGGATATGTGATCGTCGTTGTTTGTCTGTTTGTCTGTTAGCAACTTTGCACAAAAACTACTTAACGGATTTACATGAAATTTTCAGGGAAGGTTGGCAATGGGCCAATGAATAAATAATTAAATTTTGGTGGCTATCTGGATCATGTATCCGGATCGCTACACTGTTAAGACTTACCATGGCGGAGGTATGCACTGTTCCAGTGCTTCTAGTTACCATATCGCTATTACTCCTAATAACTGTTCATTCGGTGAGTGACAGTACTGTGGGCCATGGGAAATAACACGACATGACATCAGCACTGGTAGCAGCTATAAACCAGACTGCAAAAAAAGACGCAGAAGTGACAATGCCCATAAGTATTGCCTTCAGTGCGATGACAATGGTAGGAGTGGCAAAACTGGGCTGCTTACAAACAGCCTGTTTCAAAAATTATAAAAGAAAAGTTCTTTATATCACGGTTTAGAATTTAATACCCGAAAGCAAGCTGACCTAGAGAGAATGCCGACAAAATTCTCGACGCGCGACGCATGCGACAGCAGATGAACATTGCTGACGTCTGCGTTAAAGTTTACGCTCTCCACGGCACGAGTTACTTGAAATATATTCACCACTCTGTCACAACGACACTAGCAAAATTCAACATCATCATCATCTACTGCAATTCTTATCTTCCATTTAATGGCCGCTTTCGAGGCGCACCTCGGTCAGTAAGTTCCCTCTAGGTTTTCTTCCTCATCATCATTAGAATCTGAAGTAATAAATGAAAAATATGTTTAAAAATGCAAAAATTGTATTAAATTTCTGCTGGGAGTTGGTCTGACGAAGTTTGGTAACGTATGGTACCCAGATGCACAATAATCCTTTTGCATACCTAAGGGACAAACTTATGACAGGCAGACACCCGTTTAACGACCTCTTTTCCAGGACAACATGGGTAAACCGGCACCAGAAAGGTTAAAACAATCTGTATTTTAATAAAGCAAGAGATGACGGGGTGGCAGTGGCATCAGGTGGATCTTATGCATATGTTTTGCATCTTGATCCAGACAGATAATCTCTCCAGGTCCTGATGCCCAACCAGCAGTGTCAAAGCAATCTTTTGACTGCACTGGAAAAGTGGGCACTCAAGGTTACACAGACTAGTTTAATTTAATCTCCCTCATCAGAGGCCTCCAGCCATGCCACAGCCACTGTTGGTGACAGTTGGCCGTCATAATGCGCATCCTAACACAAACCATAGTTGTAAACTTTGACCTATGACCTTGACCTTCAAAGATGACCTAGATAGTGTCAAGTTGAACCAGCAAGCCAAATATCTAGGTCAAAGATAATTTTGCTTGAAAGCTATCACCTGGATACACAAACAGACACACTAACACAGCAGAATCAACAGACAATATGACTTGTGGTCCATAGCTAGGGGATCAAATTTAACCAAGCATTTGGAAATGCAATCCTACTCCAACTTGCTGAAGCATATAAGTTACACAGAATTATAGTAAAAACAAAGAAGTGTTTAATTCTAAAATGGCAGATAACTAATTAAACAGAAAAAAACAACACACATGAGCACCTATGCAAGCATGCATGGCTGTTAACAGGCGAAACATCCAGTTTCTCAAGAAAATACTTTGTAATTAGCTGAAGCTGCATCTTTTGCAGGATGGATGCCCTTCAATAAGCCAAACTGATATGTCAAACAAATACACACACATGATTGCAAAAGAACATTAAAAGTCACGTCGGCTTACTTTTCAACTTGTTCACATTGCATGAAATTCATAACAGCGCTGTAGTCGTTCTGCATGTCGGGTGTAACGGGAACCAGCTTACAGCGCAGTGCTCTGTATTTTGACATCATTGGACAATGCCGAGACCAGCCAGTCGACTCACTCACTGACACCATGTCTGATACCAGCTACAAACACATCAGTAACTCCACTCACTTCACTGCCGACGTACTAACCACGGGTCGCTCGGTAGTATAGTGGTTAGGGCACTGGACTTGTAACCCGATGGTCGCAAGTTCGATTCCCAGCCACTGCGCTACTATTGGGATGGGTGACCGTCTTCGGGATGCGCAAACCACCTCGGTATTTCACCAAGCTACCCAGGCCAACTCAGCCTCCTACCCTGAGTGGGACAGGAAATGAGTACCAGCCAAAGTGCGGTGATGCTGTGCGGCTGGGGAGTAATGGCAGGATGGCGCATTGCACTTGTGGTTAAACGTGTGGGTATCATGTAAAACTGTGTGATCCCTCGTTAACACGGGCCATACACGAGCGCTTTAGAGATGAGTATCGCATAGATTATAAAGTGTTATACAAATGCCCTGCTTACTTCACCTCCTGCCCTCTTTACGTTACACACAGACATGTAGAACCGCAGACGTTTCCCACATTTACCTCAGTTGACAGCCATCAACAAACCTGTCACTTTTGTTTCATGTAATTCATCTGGACTGCCGGCACAAAGGAAGCAACTCCCCTTCCCGCAGGAGTCCAGTGGTAAATGACAAAGACATGAGGCCAGCGGTGATACGTCGGGGTTGGGGTCAGTGCTTTGGGTTTCTTTCAGTGGTGTGACATGTCGGGGTGACACAAAAGACATCCGGTCCGTAAAGATCCAGCGTCAATTATCCCCAAAGGTTCCCTCCTGGAACAATGGAGGAAGACAACCGACGGGATGCAATTAACCCAGGTTTACTTGGAAAATGGATGTCAAAACGGAGGCAGCGGCATTCATGAGATGGGGGCATTGAATACCCTCCATGTTCTTTAACGAAATGCTATAAGATAAATGCTACAAAAAAACTAGTAATCATGGTCATGGTTCATAGTGGTACGCTTACATTATAAAACGACCAGTGAGAATGATGATAGCAATGATAACTACTATTTCTTCCATTTAATGGTCATATTTTCCAGGTGACACTTGGTCAGCCAGTTCCTCCTTGGGTCCTTCTCCTCCACGTTCTGAAATAGAACCATTGGAGATTAGTGGAACAAGGTTTTTATGGGACAGATGTCCTTCCTGCCACCCAACCATAAATGTCAAAGCGCTGAAGGGAACGCAAAGCACTGACCGTGATCAATCTAAATATTTATTCAATACAAAGTCAGCAAAGAACAGCAAAATACAAAAACTACTAGAGAACTAGAAATGTGGGCCAATGCCCAACGTGATGGCCGCCCTGCCGAATATAGGTGGCGCCCTCTGTTCAGTGCCACAAATTTGGCTGACGCCCACTACTAGAGTGCCGTGCAGTAACGCTGCCAAGATGCAAAACCCGTTGAAATTTGCAGGGGTGCCACAAACTCGCCAACAGACCTCAGCCGCTAGTGGGCCGAAGTTCACCATATTGTGAGGACATGTGGGGGAGATACTGCTGTTTAACATGTTTTTTCCGACTGTCGATACATGCCTTAGTTGAGAAGATACAGCCCGACAAAGTTGCGATGGTGCCCAGAAGGAGATTTTTTGGCGACTTTTTGCGTCCTGTATTTTCAGCGAGCTGCGTACAGCACATTTTAGACCTGCATCCTAAATTCGCACTAAGGCCACACCATGTGTAGAAGTATGGCAGACATCCAATCTGCGACAGGTGAGATTAGGCGAGGAAAACAAAGATAGATTGAAGATAGAAGAAACCACAGGATGAAAATATAATGTCCGCATCTGCTACGCACCGCGGCCATAATAACAAAATTTGATGATGATGATGACAATGATGCCAACATTGATGTTGACATTAACAACATTAAACAGAGACAGCAAGTCATATAGAAACCACTGCAACCAATTTTACAATCTCAGGAAACACAGATAGCCTGGCCTCATCCTTTCTTCATCCACCACTTGACTCCTAATGGAAGAGGCGCTGTTTCTTTGACGCCGACTCTACAATACCAATACCGGCAATGAGAGTAGTGATTAATGCAGCATAAATGCAGACCTGGCAGAGCTGCTGTTTGCTGGCAATGAGTTGTTTGCTGGCAATCACAGCACGATGCTTGTTGTTGTGCGGCAAATGTACATAAAACTCATCACTCAGTCTCTTCACGTCCGTCACAAACTGTTCCGACGTCACGTCTGTCCGCTTGTCTATCAATCGCTTTATTTCCAGCAGGACTGACTCCGCTTTCTCCACCTGCAGCCAATCACGTGCAAGAACAACTACAATAATGAAGGACGGCAAAAACTGGCCTTTCAAGCTGGAACTCTGCAGCACGTACATCGTAAACAAAGTAGTGAAATTGAGTTCTATAGTGTACGAGTATTAAATATAAATAACTGACAGACACCAAGCTAAACCAAACACCTCACTTATATGAGTATATTAACAGCTATTACTGTTTTCAGTTTTTGTTAAAATTAATTACTTTGCTCCACTTACTTCTGGTTATCAATTGCTTACTCATCTGTTATCATATATGTAAATGAATGTTATGTCAGCAGAACCAGCATTCTGGTAATGATACGGCAAATCTACTGTATACAAATCAGTAACTGACAATGCATATAACCAAAAATATATTTACTGACTTACACACTTCCTTGCCTATAAATGTGACACACTCAAGTTGAAGGAAAAATAGTTGAAATTGTTGCATATATTATTAAATGAAGTTTTAAAAATAACTAACTCCCAAGATGCTACCATGAGCCAAACATCGTAAGCATTGTGAGCGTGTAATATTTTGTCGGTGCGCAGTGGCGCAATGAGTAGAGCGTTGGACTTGCGATCAATAGGTCGCGGGTTCAAATCCTACTCGGGGCAACGCTGAGTAACAACCTTGGGCAAGTTGTTCACACCTATGTGCCTCTGTCACCAAGCAGCATAACTTGGTACCGGCCAAAGGGCGGTGATG
>Ga0056133_10000298_pt1 | contig 11495 bp, 14 predicted proteins | sample WorMetGr2BELIZE1_FD_67351 | JGI IMG/M metagenome (GOLD analysis project Ga0056133, IMG submission 67351) | Marine gutless worms symbiont microbial communities from Max Planck institute for Marine Microbiology, Germany - Inanidrilus... ... | reverse complement strand
CCATTGAGGAACTGTGGAGCGCCATCGCCGAAGGGATCGAGAAAGTCACGCCCACCGAATGCGAGAACTTCTTCGCTGCCGCAGGATACGACCAGGATTAAATCGAATCCGCGCTAGCGGATCGACTCGGCGGAGGACGACGCAGGGCGTCGCGGTGGTGAGAAATGCGGGCTAACCACGTTGACCTCGGCCAGCGGCGCATTGGCGACGATCCGCGCATAGCCCAGCGGCGACAGGTCGAGGCTGCGGTACGCGCCGTGTATGATCCATTCGGCGAGTCCACGGCCGACCGCCGGCGACTGCTGCAGGCCGTGGCCGGAGAAACCGTTGGCGAACAGGAAATTGTCCACCTCGGGGTGCGGCCCGAGCACGGCGTTCTGATCGAGCGTGTTGTAGGCGTAGTGTCCGGCCCAGGAGTTGACCACCTTGACCGCCTCGAATGCCGGCACCCGGGTGGCGATGGTCGGCCAGATGACCTCGTTGAACAGGGTCTCGTCGATGTCGAAGTCGGTACAGTCGGGATCGTCCGCGGGATCCGGCGAAACGCCGCAGATGAACTGCGGACCCTCGGGCCGCACCCAGACGCCGTTGGTGTCGATCATCAGCGGCAGCCCCGGCACCGGGGTGCGGCAGTCGATGACGTAGACGAAACGCTTGCGCGGGCGCACCGGCAGGTCGAGCCCGGCCATCGCCGCGATCTCGGCGGCGCGGACGCCGGCGGCGTCGACCAGGGTGCCACAGGAAATCGGGCCGCCGTCGCGCAGGGTGACACCGGTGACGCGTCCGCTTAAGCGCGTTACCCCCTCCACCGAGTCGTTGAGATAAACCGCGCCCAGCTCGCGCGCCTTGCGCCGGAACGCCATCAGCAGCGCGTAGGGATCGAGGTAGCCCTCGTCGCGCGGCCCGAAGGCGCCGGCGGCGAGGCCCTCGGTCGAGATCCAGGGGAAGCGCTCACGCAGTGTCTCCGGCGACAGGATTTCCGTCGCCGCGCCGTGCGCGTGCTGGACGACGGTGTTGCGTTCCAGGATCGGCAGGCCGGCCGCGCTGGCCAGGAACAGGTAGCCGATTTCCTGGAAGTTCAGCGCCGGGGCGTCGCCGCCGACGGCCAGGGTCTGGTGCGCATGCCTGATGAACTCGACACCGAAGCGCGACATCTCGATGTTGACCGGGGTCGAGAACTGCTGGCGCAGGCCGCCGGCCGAGCGGGCGGTGGAACCGACCTGGTAGGAAGGGTCGCGCTCGATCACCGCGACGGTGCCGTCGAAGGCGGGGTCGGCGCACAGGTGGTAGGCGATCGAACTGCCGATCACGCCGCCGGCGGCGATGACCACATCGAAGGCGCTGGACCTGCCCATGCCGGTCTACTCGGCCAAGCGGGCGCTTTTCGGCAGCAGCAGGTAGTACTTGCCGGCCTGGTTCATGCGCCCGGCGCGGTCGCCGGCCTCGGCCCCGAAGCCCCAGAAGAAATCGCCCCGCACCGGGCCCTTGATGGCGCTGCCGGTATCCTGGGCGATCATCAGCCGGCGCAGCGGAGCCTTCAGCACCGGATCGGTGGTGTCGAGCCAGACCGGCAGGCCGAGCGGCACGAACTTGCGGTCGACCGCGATGCTGCGGCCGGGCGTCAACACCGCGCCCTGGGCGCCGATGGGGGCCTCGTCGTCGACCACCTTGAAGAAGATGTAGCTGCCGTTGCGGTTCATCAGCTCGCGCCCGGCCTCGGGATGGGTATGCAGCCAGTCGCGGATCGACTGCATGGTCACGTCCTTCAGCGCCATCTTCTTGTCGGCGACCAGCTGGCGGCCGATCGACACGTAGCGGTGGCCGTTGCGCCCGGCGTAGCCCAGGCGGACGATCCCGCCGTCCTGCATCACCACCCGGCCCGAGCCCTGCACGTGCAGGAAGAAGGCGTCGACCGGATCGCTGAGCCACAAAAGCTCGAGCCCGCGGCCCTTCAGCGAGCCGTCGTTGATCTGGCGCCGCGAGTCATAGGGGATCAGGCGGTTTCCGCGCAGCTTGCCGGCCAGCGAGATGCCCTTGTATTCGTTGCGGAACTGCCCGAGGTCGAGCGCGATGATATCGTCGGGCACCTTGTAGATCGGCACGTAATGCTTGGCGTCGCTGGTCCAGGCACCCTTCAGTTCGGGCTCGTAATAGCCGGTGAACTTGCCGGTCGGGTTCTTGTTGTTGGCGGCGGCGTAGGGGGTGAACCAGCGCTCGAAGAAATAGCGCGCCTGCTGGTCGTTGGCCGACTTCGAGCATTCGGCGTCGGCGCAGATCGGCCGCCAGTCGGAGACATAGCCGCCGATCAAGCTGACGTCGCCACGACCGGCCAGCGGCCGGTCGTTGCCGCCGCGCAGGATGGGGGCACAGGAGCGCAGGAAGGCGGTCATCGCCAGTGCGTGGCTGTCTTCGTTCCAGCCGGGCAGGTCCTTGTAGCGGACCGGCACCAGGTTCAGCTTGTCGGCTTTCGGCACCGGTCCCGGACCGAAGGTGCCCGGGGCGCAGGCGGCAAGCGAGAGCGCCGCGAGGAGCAGCAGTCCCGTGGCGGCCCCCCGTCGGTTCATGCGTCAGTCCAGGCTGCGGGTGGCGACCAGCGCCCAGTTGGGATTGCGCGAGCGGGTGTCGCGGGCGAAGGTCCAGAAGTCGGTCACTTCGGTCACCGCGGTCGGGTCGCCGTCGATCACGTCGCCGTTCTCGTCGCGGGTAACGCTGATCTGCTCGCTGACGAACTTGATGGTGACGTTGGCGCTGCGGCCTTCCATGTAGGCTTCCAGGATCTCGGCGCTGTTGATGCCGACCAGGGTTTCCTCCAGCACCTCGCCGGCCTTCTCGCGCTCGCGGATCGCCTGCTGGAAGTTGGCGAAGACCTCGGGGCTGAGCAGCGCCTTCAATTGCGCCGTGTCGCCGGCGACGTAGGCGTTGAGGATCATCTCGAAAGCGATGCGCGCGCCGTTGGCGAACTCGGACTCGGTGAACGAGGGATCGGCGGCGTGGATGTCGGCCAGGCCCTGCATCAGCGGCGTGGCGGCACCGGCGGCGGGATCGCGCTTGGGCACCTCGGGGCCTAGCTCGATATCGTCGTAGACCGAATCGGTGCGATCCGGCAGCTGGACCACGTTGTCGCTGTCGTCGTCGTGTTCGGCGTCGTTGGCGGCGCCGTCATGGCGGCGCTTGAACGGGTCGGGAAATCCGCCCTCGTGGCCGTCGCGGCGGCCGAGGATGTTGCGCAGGCGCAGCACCAGGAACGCCGCGATCATGGCGAACAGGATAATGTCGATAAACTGAAAACCGTTACCCATCGGACCGTCTTGCTCGGGTCAAAGTTCTGTTGTCGCGCGAAAAGATGATCTCGCGGGTGGACCCAGGGACCCGCTTACGCTAAACCCCTGAGCTGACCAGCTAATCAACCTAGCGTTTCCCCGCGTCCAGGTCCAGGGGTCCCCAGGGCTCTCCAAGGGACGCGACAGGAACAACCAGCAGGCCACCGCCGCCCCATAGATAAGCGGTTCGGCCCGGCAGGGCAAGCGATGGGCATCATACTTCTGTTCGTGATGATCGCGGTTCCGATCGCCGAGATCGCCCTGTTTATCGAGGTCGGCGGCGAGATCGGGGTCTGGCCGACCGTCGCCGCGGTCGTCATCACGGCGATGATCGGCACCGCGCTGCTGCGCTGGCAGGGCTTCGCGACCCTGATGCGGGCGCAGGAAAACCTGGCCCAGAACCGCTTTCCCATGCGCGAGCTGTTCGACGGGCTGTGCTTGTTCGCCGCCGGCGCGTTGCTGCTGATCCCGGGCTTCCTGACCGACGGCGTCGGCTTCCTGCTGTTCGTGCCGCCGTTCCGCGCGCTTCTTCGAAAATGGCTGGGTGCCTGGCTGAAGGCCTCGGGCCGGGTGCAGATGCACGGTTTTCCGCCCGGCGCCGGCGGTGCCGGACCGGGGACGGGGCCTGGCGGTGGTCCGGGCGGCGGTCCGGGCGGCGGTGTCGTGATCGACGGCGAGTTCCAGGAGGTCGAGGAACCCGACCCGGACCAGAAACGCCTGGATAATGGAGACAGTCCGGGGGATCAAAGTGGCAAACCTTCGTGAGGAGGTTGTCCGGCTGCACGATCCGTGATAGCCAGCCGCCTCACGGCGCCCAATACACTTTCAATCCGAGGAGATCATCATGGCAGGGGAAGAACCCATCGGCGGCGGCAACGGCCAGGGAGCCGAGCAGGCCGGACAGGAAATGCCGCCGGTCGGCGTCAACGTGCAGTACATCAAGGATCTGTCCTTCGAGGTCCCCGGCGCGCCCGAGATCTTCGCGCAGATGCAACAGACGCAGCCGAACATCGAGGTCAACATCGACGTCCGCGCCAACCAGTTGCAGGACAACATTTTCGACGTCGAGCTGCAGATCAACGCCGAGTGCAAGATCGGCGAGGCCGTCGCCTTCATCGTCGAATTGATCTACGGCGGGTTCTTCACCCTGAACGTGCCGCAGGAGCATTTGCAGGCGGTGCTGATGATCGAATGCCCGCGGCTGCTGTTCCCGTTCGCCCGCGCCACCATCGCCGACGTCACCCGTGAGGGCGGCTTCCCGCCGCTGGTCATGGGACCGGTGGACTTCCTGGCGATGTACCAGCGGCGCCTGGCCGAAGCCGGCGCGGCAGCGCAGCCCGAAGAGCCGCAGGGCACCGCCTGATTTCTTTCTAGGCGCCGGCGTTCCAGATCGGATCGGCGATCTTTTCCAGCATCTCGGCGTGTGCCGCGCGCTCTTCCGGCAGAGGTGCGTGCGGCCTGGGCGGCCGTGCCTTGCGCTCGGCCGTCTCGCCGGCGGTCTGGGTTTCGCCGGCGGCGTCCTCGGCCAGCTCCAGGTCCGGCTGGCGGCCGCCGATCAGTTCGAGATAGACCTCGGCCAGCAGTTGCGAGTCGAGCAGCGCGCCGTGCAGCTCGCGGCCCGAGTTGTCGACCTGGAAGCGGCGGCACAGCGCGTCCAGGTTGACCTGGGCGCCGGGGAAGCGTTCGCGCGCCAGGGTCACCGTGTCGATCGCGCGGTCGAACGGAATCGGCGGCCGTTTCAGCCGTGCCAGCTCGGCGTTGAGGAATCCTATGTCGAACGAGGCGTTGTGAATGACCAGCTTGGCCTCGCCGATGAATTCCAGGAATTCCTCGGCGATTTCGGCGAACTTGGGCTTGCCCGTGAGGAATTCCCGCGACAGGCCGTGCACGCGGAAGGCCTCCTCGGGCATGTCGCGCTCGGGGTCGCAGTATTTCCAGAAATGATTGCCGGTCGGCAGGTGGTTGACCAGCTCGACGCAGCCGATCTCGACCACCCGGTGCCCGGTCAGCGGGTCGAGTCCGGTGGTCTCGGTATCGAGCACGATTTCACGCATTGCCGTTCACCCTTTTCCTGCCGTGCGGCCCGGGACGTTCAAACCAGGCACGGCGGCCGTATTTCGGCCAGCGTCCCGGCGGCGGCCAGTGGCGGCCGTCGCGGCTCTCGAGCGCCTCGAGGATGCGCCGGACCGTGCGCAGACTGTAGCCCTTGCCCAGGCCCGAGTGCACGACGAAATCGGCGCGCCGGCGTTTTTCCGCGTCCGGCACCTGCAGCTTGAGGATCTCGTCCAGGCGTTCGCGGGTGGCGCCGGGGCGGTGCAGCACCCGCTGCGCCTGCACCGGCGCCGGCGCCGACACCACCACGACTACATCGCAGTTCCGCTCGCCGTCGGTCTCGTACAGCAGCGGCACGTCGAGCACCACGATCGGACAGCCACGCCGCGCCGCCAGGCGCAGCATACGGTCGCGCTCGCGTTCGACCATCGGATGCAGGATGCCTTCCAGCCGGCGCAGCTTGTCGTCGTCGCCGAACACCCGCGCGCCCAGCGCCTTGCGATCGACCGCGCCGTCGACGACGACACCGGGGAAGGCGGCCTCAACCGTGGCGACGGCGGCGCCGCTGCGCGCCATCAGCCGGTGCACGGCACCGTCGGCGTCGTGGATCGGCACGCCGAGCAGACGGAAGAAGTTTGACGCGGTCGACTTGCCCATGCCGATCGACCCGGTCAGCCCAACGATAATCACGCGCCGAGCCCCGCCAGCACGAATTGCCGCAGCTCGTCGTCGACCTCGGGCTCGCGGCCGAACCAGGCGGCGAAACCCGGCCGGGCCTGGTGCAGCAGCATACCGAGCCCGTCGACGGCGGCGTTGCCGCGCGCCCGCGCCGCCGCCAGCAGCGGCGTTTCCAGCGGTGTGTAGACGATGTCGGTGACCAGCGCCGCCGCCAGCAGGTCGTCGAGCGGCAGCTGCAGCGGCGGCTGCCCGGCCATGCCCAGGCTGGTAGTGTTGACCAGCAGCCCGGCATCGGCCAGCGCGTCGCCGCGGCGGTCCCAGTCCTCGACGGTGATCGCGCCCTCGATTTCCGCCGCCAGCTCGTCGGCGCGGGCGCGGGTGCGATTGAGCAGGCGGATCGCCGCCACGCCGGCATCGAGCAGGGCGACGCAGACCGCGCGCGCGGCGCCGCCGGCGCCGATCACCACTGCCGTTTGATCGCGACCCTGCCAGCCGCCCAGGTTCTGCAGAAAACCAAAGGCATCGGTGTTGTCGCCGAGCAGGCTGCCGTCCGGTTGCACGATCACCGTGTTGACGGCGCCGATGCGCCGCGCCGTGTCGGTGGCCTGGTCGACCACGGCCAGCGCCGTTTCCTTGTGCGGGACCGTTACATTGGTGCCGGCGAAGCCCATGCGCGGCAGCGTGTGCAGCACCTCGGCGGCGTGCTCGGGCCGCACCGGCAGGGCCATGTAGGCGCCGTCGATGCCGTAGCGGTAGAGCCAGTGGCCGTGCAGCCTGGGCGACAGCGAATGCTCGACCGGCCAGCCGATCACGCCTGCCAATCTGCTCGTGCCCGTGAGTGCCATGGTTCCCCGCCGAAGCCTGCCGAATCGTTATATCGGCAGCATGCCCTCGCGGCGCAGGAATGCCAAGAGCGGCAACAGCGGCAAGCCGAGAATCGTGAAGTAGTCGCCGTCGATGCGGTCGAACAACTGGACACCCAGGCCTTCAAGACGGTAGGCGCCGACCGATTCGAGAATCTCCGGGCCCCCGTCGGCGAGGTAGGCGTCGAAGAAATCATCGCTGAATCCGCGCAGGCCCATATGCGTCACGGCGCTGTCATGCCAGCATTCCCGGCCGTGCCGCCAGATGCTGGCGGCGCTGATCAGGCTGTGAATCTTGCCACGCAGAAACAGCAGGTGCGATCGTGCCTCGTCCAGGTCCGCCGGTTTGTCCATCCAACGATCGTCGCAGATCATCATCTGGTCGGCGCCGATCACGTAGGCCTGCGGGTTCTTTTTCGAGATCTTCGCCGCCTTGGCCCGGGCCAGCTCCAGCGCCACGGCGTCGACCGGCTTGCCGGCGGCGCGTCCGGCCTCCTTGATCGCGTTTTCGTCGATGCCGGCGGGCTGCCAGGAATGCTCGACGCCGGCCTGGCTGAGGATTGCGCGCCTGGCGGAACTGGCGGAAGCGAGGATCAGGTTCTGCGGCAAAACGCTACTCGACGTCCTCTTTCCACCGGTGCAGCATCTGGATGATCGAGGCAGCGGCCTCCTCGACCGAGCGGCGGGTGACGTCGATGATCGGCCACTGGTTCTTCTGGAACAGCCGCCGCGCCTCGCCGACCTCCTGGGTCACCGTTTCGGAATCGACGTAGTCGGTCAACTGGTCCTGGTTCGGCATGCGCAGGCGGTTCTTGCGGATCTGCACCAGTTGGTTGGGGTCCTTGGTCAGGCCGACGATCAGCGGCATGTCGGCGCCGAACAGTTGCTGCGGCAGCGGACAGCCGGGCACGAAGGGTACGTTCGCCGCCTTGATGCCGCGGTTGGCGAGATAGATGCAGATCGGCGTCTTCGAGGTGCGCGACACCCCGACCAGGATGATGTCGGATTCGCTGAGCGTGTGTACCGACTGGCCGTCGTCATGGGCCAGCACGAAATGGATCGCCTCGATGCGGTTGAAGTATTCCGCGTTCATGATGTGCTGGCGCCCGGGCCGCGCCTGGATCTCGGCGCCGATGTAGGCGGCCAGTGCCGCGACCACCGGGTCGAGCACGTTGATGCAGGGCACCTGCAGCTCGTTGCAGCCGTTCTCCAATTCCTTGCGCAGCTCGGCTTCGGCCAGGGTGTAGAGCACGAAACCCGGCTTCTCCTCGATGCTCTTGAGGATCTAGGTGACCCGGCGCTTGCTGCGCACCAGGTTCCAGATCTGCGGGTTGGCGACGACACCCTCGAACTGCACCATCGACGCGCGCGCGACCGTGTTCACGGTCTCGCCGGTGGAGTCGGAAATCAGATGCAGGTTGACCGTCTTCATGTCTCTTCCCATGCGGGACGCCTCACCCCGGGGCCGCGGCCTCCTTGGCCGCGAAAAGCGTTCACGGGGGCTGTTGCCGATTTGTGGATAACCCGGCGTTGTCGGGCGCGGACGTTTTTTTCTCCCCGTTTCGCCGTAGGTGATACACGGGCTGTGCGGAAATGAAAAGCCCCCAGCGGAAAAGGCGCAAGCAGGGGATAAGCCGCCTCCACGTCGCTTTTCCCCCTTTTCCACATCCTGTTGTGTTGGCGGGTTTGCAGGGTTGGAGCGGCTTTTTCGGACGGATTCCCACAGAGTCGTCAACCGTGAGCGCGATCAAGCGATCCTGCGTTGGGTTTCCTGGACGGTTCTGTGGAAAAATGTTAATCCCCGGTTTCCACCGCGTAACAATAACCTCATCCTTTTCTATATAAATATATAGATTGTTTGTTAGCTCGTGATCCGCACGAAACACCCGACCCTGGACCCGGACCGTCAGCCGTGATGAAACCCTTCCTTCGCGCCCTTCGCGGCGAGACCCTCGAAACACCGCCGATCTGGCTGATGCGCCAGGCCGGGCGCTACCTGCCGGAATACCGCGCGGTGCGCAAGGACGCGCGCAACTTCCTCGAATTCTGCTACACCCCGGACCTGGCCGTCGAGGTGACGCTGCAGCCGTTGCGCCGCTACGCCTTCGACGCCGCGATCCTGTTCTGCGACATTCTGGTGGTGCCCGACGCGCTGGGCCAGCACGTCGAATTCCGCGAGGGCGAGGGACCGGTGCTGGAACCGATCCGCGATGCAGCCGGCCTGGCCAAGCTGGACACCGCGCGGGTGACCGATTATCTGGCGCCGGTGTTCGAGACCCTGCGCCGGCTGTCCAAGGAGATTCCCGAGACCACGGGCCTGATCGGTTTCGCCGGCTCGCCCTGGACCGTCGCCGTCTACATGGTCGAGGGCCGCGGCGGCACCGACTGCGGCACGGCACGGCGCTGGGCCTACGAGGATCCCGCCGGTTTCGGCCAGCTGATGGACCTGCTGGTCGAGGCCACCAGCCTGTACCTGATCGAGCAGGTCAAGAACGGCGCCGAGGCGGTGCAGCTGTTCGACAGCTGGGCCGGGGTGCTGAGCGAAACCCAGTTCCGCGACCTGGTGATCGGCCCGACGAAGCGCATCGTCGCGCGCCTGCGCGAGGCCGCGCCCGAGATCCCGATCATCGGCTTTCCGCGCAACGCCGGCATGATGTACGAGACCTATGTCGCCGAAACCGGGGTCGACGCGGTCAGCATGGACAGCTCGGTGCCGCTCGATTTCGCGCGCGAGAAACTGCAGAGCCGCTGCACGGTGCAAGGCAACCTCGACAACCTGCTGCTGATCGCCGGCGGCGAAGCCCTGGACAACGAGATCGACCGCATTCTCGGCGAGCTTTCCGGCGGCCCGTTCGTGTTCAACCTGGGCCACGGCATCATGCCGCCGACCCCGCCCGAAAACGTGGCGCGGCTGGTCGAGCGCATCCGCAACCGCTGAGCCCGAGCACGGAGCCGGCATGAAAAAATCCGCGGTGGTGCTGTTCAATCTCGGCGGTCCCGATGAACCGGATGCCGTCAAGCCGTTCCTGTTCAACCTGTTCAACGATCCGGCGATCATCGGCGCGCCCGGGCCGATCCGCTGGCTGCTGGCGCGCTGGATCTCGGCCCGGCGGGCGCCGGTGGCACGCCAGATCTATCAGCAGCTCGGCGGCAAATCGCCGCTGCTCGAGCTGACCGAGCAGCAGGCGGTGGCGCTGCGGCAGGCCCTGTCGGACGATGGCGAGGCGCGCGTCTTCATCACCATGCGCTACTGGCATCCGATGAGCCTGGAGGCGGCCGAGCGGGTGCGCGACTGGGATCCCGACGAGGTCGTGCTGCTGCCGCTGTATCCGCAATTCTCCTCGACCACCACTGGATCATCGTTGCAGGAATGGCACCGCGCCGCCGCCGTGGTCGGGCTCGACAAGCCGACCCGGGGGGTCTGCTGCTATCCGCGGAATCCGGGTTTCGTGGCGGCGCAGGCGGCCTTGATCCGGGCCACGCTGGCCGATGCCGGCGATCGCGCGCGGGTGCTGTTCTCGGCCCACGGCCTGCCGAAGAAGGTGGTCGACGGCGGCGATCCCTATCAGGCCCAGGTCGAGATGACCGCGGCGGCGGTGGTCGCGGCGCTGGACGTCGAGGGTCTCGACTGGCGGGTCTGCTACCAGAGCCGGGTCGGACCGCTAGAATGGATCGGCCCGGCGACCGAGGACGAGCTAGCCCGCGCCGGCGCGGACAATGTCGCCGTGGTGGTGGTGCCGATCGCCTTCGTGTCGGAGCATTCGGAAACCCTGGTCGAGCTCGACATCGAATACCGCGAGCTGGCGGAGGAGAAGGGCGTGCCGGGCTATCACCGGGTGCCCGCCGTCGGCACCGAGGCGGATTTCATATCCGGTCTCGCTGGCTTGGTGCGCGGCGCCGGCGCGGGATTGACATCCGAGACCGGATCGCGCATTTGTGCCGCCGCGCACGGACGTTGTCCGTTGCAGGGGTAAGGAGCGGAAACGGTGCTGGATCTGTCGGGCGAAACCTATCTGTGGATGAAGGCCCTGCACGTCATTGCCGTCATCGCCTGGATGGCCGGGCTGCTCTACCTGCCCAGGCTGTTCATCTACCACTGCGAGACCGAGGCCGGCTCGGAAGCCTCGGAGCGGTTCAAGGTGATGGAGCGGCGCCTGCTGCGCGCGATCATGAACCCGGCGATGATCGCCTCGCTGCTGTTCGGCATCGTGCTGCTGCTGGAGATCGATACCTGGTTGGAGCCTTGGCTGCACGTCAAGCTGACCGCGATCGTGCTGTTGATCGGCATGCACATGATGATGGCGCGCTGGCGGCGCGACTTCGCCGAGGACCGCAACACGCGATCGCAGAGGTTCTATCGCTTCATGAACGAAGTGCCGACGGTGCTGATGATCGTCATCGTCATCTTCGTCATCGTCAAACCGTTTTAGAGCAAACTCTTTCTGGTTTAAGGACTTGCGCGCCGTTTCGCACGGGCTAGAGCACATTTGACGAACGTTGAATCCTTTTTAACCGATGTCTGATTCCCTGCCCTGGTGTTTTTAGCCAGGGAGGTTTTCATGGGCTGGGCGTACGGGATTGA
>Ga0056133_10000295_pt1 | contig 11544 bp, 10 predicted proteins | sample WorMetGr2BELIZE1_FD_67351 | JGI IMG/M metagenome (GOLD analysis project Ga0056133, IMG submission 67351) | Marine gutless worms symbiont microbial communities from Max Planck institute for Marine Microbiology, Germany - Inanidrilus... ... | reverse complement strand
TTTTTGCGGGTCAAATGACCCAACCAACAGTGTCAAAGCACTGAAGGAAGTAGTGTTCCTAAGGATAGGCTTCAATCCCACCAGGTCCACCTCACCGTGTTACAAACCTAAGCAATAATGATTACAACACACAGTAATACACAATACAAAAATGAATCTAGAGAGCTTAAGTCTACCTAGAATCAATGCCATACACTTTGAGCTTTTGCTAGACAAAGACGCACACATCACTCCAGTATTAACAACAGACTTCATACATAGTTGTTAAAGCTGTCATCACATCATGAAACCATATACTATATACTGTCTAAAAACTGCTGTCTGCTGTTGCACCTCTACGATCATCACACCACACAACACGACATCCACATAAGAGTTCAAAGGGACCAAACTGAAAGACTGCATATACACGACGCATGCAAATGTTCTAGACTGCGTCTCAGAAAAAATGTCACTACTTTGTCTTGCTGGACATTCATGAATCAATTTTCATTATTTTTTGGCAGAACTGCAATTCAGAAAGTAAGCACGTCAAAAGATGCTTTTCCATCTCACCTAAATACTACTGCACGTGGTGAAACGCAGAAACATAAAAATCTCATCTTTTCACTCAAATGTTGTACTACTGCATTGCCAGTCACTGACTTAATTTACTCAGTCTTGTTATTTGCAACTGACACTCATGCTGCTGTATGACTCCCTAAATATCTTACTCAGTTGAATTAAGCTCTTACCTACTACGGGCCATAGCTCAGGAGAAAGTTGAGAGTTTGCATTGCAGCAGTTGGACTGTGTTGAATGCACCAATGCACTGTCTTGTAGGAAGAAAAAAACAAAAATTGTCATCAACGATACGTTTAATAGCATCTAACATTTGTTGAGATATTAAGATAGCCCAGAATTACTGTCCATCGACTTTTACCCTAGGCTTGACGAAAACAAGTCCCTTTTTGACACAGCAACCGACAGAGTGACAGACTTGGTAAACATCAAGCATGAGGGTAACATACTGCAGGATGGTTCTGTGTGCTGCATACAGTTTGATAATTTTGACAGTGAAGGTTGTTTGGCTATGACCAGATGATAGTTTTAATGTGTTTTGTGTTTGCTGGCAATACAGCATTGCAGTTTTAACTGACAAAATTTCAGGGTTTCATGTTTTTCCAGGTAGTGCAGAAGCACTAGTTAGGCGAGGTATGAAAGTAAAGCACCTTTTGACTGTTTACTTTCTCACTAATATTTCTGCCCAAAATTGTCCAAATGGATTCACATATGTCAAACCTATAGCAAAAGTAGTGACATTTTTTCTGAGATATTGTAGATAATACTTCTATTTTCAACACGTATTTGCACTTGTCGATAGAGTACACTGCACAATCAGTAAAATTTATCAACCTAAACGTCAAATTGTACACTAATGGATGTACTGGACCATGCAGTCTCTTCTTCAGGTACCAATCAACAGTGTTGGCATTTTGAATGTTAACATATAATGCAAAAAGTTTCAGCAGAGTGAGAGTTCGGACTCGGATAGACCAGGTTGATCGTTACTCTTTCCCTTCATTGGTTTATTCCTTTTGCATCAACTCTGTGGATTAGACCTTCAGAAGTACATCTTTCAAGATGGTCGTTGGCGAAGCTCAATGTGAGAGGTCTCCACCCCAAGATGTCTCTAAAATTTCCTTTTTGAAAATATACGGGATACTTCCAGTCCGTTGTACATAGTCCCAAAAGTTGTGGTGAACATATATTGACACCTTTAACTGAGACAGAGCCAAGAATTAGCTAAAATTATGGAACGACAATCATGGATGAAACATGGATGCTTACTTCTGAAATGCCTGCTGGTGTACCACACCACCACCACACCACAACCGTTTTACGGCCCTATTTTCCGGGACCACCCGGGTGAGCCGGTGCCAGAAGAACTTCTGGACTTTATGGTGCAATGGAAGATTAACAGATGCAGACACACTGACCATCCGGCTGGGCGCCACTCCATCTGGACTAACCAGTGCCCACCTCCACCATCCCCCATTTTCTACAGGCCGGATGCCCTTCCTGCCGCCCAACCAACAGTGTCAAAGCACTGCTGGTGTACTGTTTTTAAAAACTTAGTTTCACTATCACGCCAACCTCATCAACAAAATTTAAGATGTCCAGTGTATCTAATTACTCCTAAGCATTTGAAGAAAAGGCACTAAACAACATAATGTATTCACTATAGTTCCACGTCATGACAATCAATGTCGTGAAACCACAAACACTAATGGTTTCACAGTGTACACTGTTTAAATATTTTAACTCCACCTATGCACAGTACATTTAGACAATAACAGAGTAATGGCTGAATTCTACACACAGCTAGTACTGACTGCAAAGCTAATGAACTGAAACAATAAATTCATTTTTCCATCTCACAATTACTAAAGCTTTTCGGCACAGATTTCAAACCAATCGATACAGATTGGTTTGTCTTAGGACTTGTCAGAATGAACAGAAATGTTATCAACCACTAGTAGCTGTTCAAAAGCTCAATAACAGGCACTGCTATTTCCCATGTGCTACATAACTTGATAATCCTTTTCAAGCACTGCCTTACAATTCAGTTCATTTACTTACTTATTTAAACAACAACCAGAATCTGTGACGTGAACTGCTTCGCTGATGCAGCTCAGCTGCAGCCAGACGAATCTTTACACAAGTCAGTCAGTAGTTTGCAAGAGTCAACTAGTCACATAATGCCTGCACAAAACAGTACTAAAACAAACACACGTATGCAGAATAACCATACACATGAACAATATATTATATTGCTGTAGCATTCAACTAATATTAAGGTAAAGGCCCAGAGACTGAAAGTCTTCAAAGCAGCACAATCACATCTATCAAGGCATACATGCAGCTCGCATTAAAAAACTATATGAAATGCCAGTCACATGCATTTCTTCATTTTCTGTCTTCGTCAGCTACATTTCATCACTTCAATAGGTTTATCAGTGAAAACTAACAATAAAACTTAACGCCTGCTAACGTCACACATACATGTTGCAAAAGTCAATAAACTTGTCAAATCATCAAAACGCATCATTGCACAATGCAGAGCTTCCCAATCAGAACATCTCGGGTCTGTCCAGTCAGCGAGCAAAATTGGTAAGCGCTTGACACAAATTAGCAAAGAAAGCCGACAAGCAAGAGTTTCGTAAACATCTACTTTGACCAACTAGTAAATGTTCCTGGACAATACACATTGTAAAATAGCAATAAATAATGTATAAATTGAACATATTAATTACCATCCCAAATCAACATTTGCCGCCATGGTAGAATCAATTGTACTTGTTGAAGTTCTTTGAAAGGCCAAACTCAGCAGAAATTTTCTTTACTTAGTTGCTTTGCTAAGCGCTTTGGCAGCAAAATTGTCAAGTGTTAAGCGCTTAGTTTGCTTAGCTAAGTGCTGGCTAACTGGACGGCACCCTAGTATGATTCCTGCATTACACTGCAACAAATAAGTCAATCCAGAATGTATGGATTTAAAAGCGCTTTTAAAACAAAATAAGCTACGTCACACCATAAGGACTACAGTTTATAATACAAAATTGATATTTCTGATAAAGGTGTATAATATGATTGACAAATGCCTTAAGTGCTTTGACACTGTTGGTTGGGCATCAGGAAGAGCATATGGCCTGTAAAATATTGAGTGATGAGGTGCTGGCATGTTACCTGTCTACAGTGAGGTGCAAATGATTTACATATGGTTCAGCTGATGCCACTGCCACCCCATCATCTCTTGCTTCATTAAAATCTAGAATCATTTAAGCTTTCTGGTGCTGGCTCACTCATGAGAATAAATGCATGTCTGTCTGTCCAGTGACTGTCAAGTTAGATGTTGGTGTGGGAATAATATTTGTCAAGAATGACTGTAAGCAGTCATGCATGATAAAACCCAAAGTTCTGACCAAGAGGACTGTCTGTACAGTTAGCACTAAACGTTGCATAATGTTTCCAACAGATTCTTGCAGCCCACGTGAGGCAACCTTTAAAAGTAATGGTAAAGGCTGCCATACTCCTACACGTGATCAAAATCACATTTAAGTTTCACCACAACAACAAATGAATCCGTCAGAAGTTTCCAACTTGTTGCTTCTATGAAACCATGGCCAATAACACAAATGGGACATCATCAACAACAACAACAAAATGCAACAAAACAACAATAATGAACAGTAACAAGAAGTCAACAGAGACGAGGCGACGACGTCATCACCGCAGCTCACTAACAGCCCACAGGTCATGTCTTCTGTCCAGTATTACACAAACAATACTGTTGGCTCTACATGTACGCAAGTACAGCCACTGCGTACATCCTGCTGGGTGTAACATTACGTGGCCAACACAGTAAAGCATCAACAGATGGACACAGACTCCTGCAGCTGTTCAGTCTTGGTTCATATTTACGTACCGGCGTCTGCTCAATGAGGCCAGCATGTGAGCTGCTAGATGTCACGCAATGGGAATCATCAGTTGATCACATCACTCTTCTAGAAGCCTTCAAAGTAGCCTTTTGTCTGGAATGAAGGCTGATCAAGCTGTAACAGCGACAGCAGCAACAGTATGCTAACTCTCTACTTTGTGAACAAAATTACTGTCAACAACTTGATAACAACTATCAGCTGTTGCTGACAAACCCGCACGACGCACTACATCATGGAAAACATGCTGCAAACAAAGGTGGACGCTCAGTGTGATAAACTTGTGACCAAACTAAGTCATATCGTAGTTACTAGTGAAATTCACCAATTGTAGCCTACCCCCGGCCCACCTGTATTTGGCGCCTCTGATGGGGGTGACGCCATTTGAGTTCTGCCAAGATCTTCGCCACCAGAAAACTAGAGTCCTCGGGCTATCGTGTGACATTGTTTGCATGATCCTACGTTTAGTCGTTCCACTAGAACACCGACTTGTGACAGACAGACAGACAGACACATGACTATGGCATATACCGCGCTAGCACGGTGTCTTGTGGTAAAAAGACATAATGCAAGCAAGACTGCATGTAGGTCACTGTATATACCGTGACTTTATCACAAGCCTGCTATTACTACTTTCAGCTTCATTTATCCGACCAACTTATATTTCTGTGCTTTCTGAGACAACCTCTCACCTCGTGTTTACTGGTACAAATTTCTACATGCTAGATGCCCTTTCAGCTGCTCAACCAACAGATACAAAGTGCACACCGTACGAAGTTCTCTTCTTCATTAAGTACTCTGCTTCATAACTGGTTCAAAATCAAGTTGCTTAAATGAATTTTGTTTGTCCATTACAATGACCGCTGATATCAATGATACTTCGTCCTGTCAGCCTTGAGAGCATGTTTCCTGTTTATTCTCCCATAAAACATTTCTAATTTTAAATTATAAAGCACTATACACTGTGAGCCATAAAAAAGAAGCCAACTTATTTTTGTCTGTAACTTTGTGAAAAGTCAACAGATTTTAATGCAGTTTTCACTGTTAGATTTAGCGATGAACGGTACATGTGATGGTATGAACTTTACCCACCTCACCTAATTAATATTGCTACACTACCCTGTGAAAGTCAAAACAGTGAAAATGTAACTTTACAGTGGGATATTACCAAAGAAAATTGCATCAAATGTATCGTATATGCTTCATCGAAATGGACCTGTAGATTATAAAATTTGGGGTGTTATGCAGCAATTCGTGTACAAAACAAAGATTTGTGACATCCATGACCTGCAAAAATGCTTTACGCAATCTTGGGTTGACTCTGAACAGAACGTTATCAAGGCTGCGATTGACCAGTGGTGTGACCATCTGAGATCATGTGCACGTGCTGGTGGCAGACACCTTGAACATATGCTGTGAAATTATTGTTCATTTGTATTATGTGGTTCATCAGAACATTTTATGAAACTGTCAATGTAATTTGGTGCATTTGACGGCTATTTCATAGTTAACGTTAAAAGATGAATTTGTGTTCACATGCATTTTCGGTGTTTCAACTTTAACAAGGTAGTGTAGCAACATTAATGAGGTGAGGTGGGTGAAATTCATACCTTCACAAACACAGCTCCTTTCTAAATATAACAGTGAAAACGGCATTAAAATCTGTTAATATCTTACGAAGTTACAGACAAAACTAAGCTGGCTCCTTTTTTATGGCTCATGGTGTACATGGCAGAAAAGCAGTAGAATGGTTGGTTGGTTGGTCGGTTAAGACTTAAGAGTGCTTTTAACACAAATCAGGTCATATCATGCCTTTAAGGTGGTAAATTATTTGAAACAAAATTATATTTTAGTAAAGGCAATCCTTAAATACGGTATTATAAAAATATGTAATAATGACTTAATATCAATACATATAAAATGCAATTAGGTTGAAGAATTAAAGGTTAACATTGTTTTTAATTAATATCTTATGTTTAAGGAATTACATGCAGTAGAATGACTTGTGCTGTTGATTACATTTCGCTGGAGGCATAGCCAAAGCGAAATGTATAGTGGCCAGGCCAGGTGTGTCTGTCCCTTGCACATTCCCACACTACTGCATGAACCCACATGTAACATGGGGAACTGGTAGGGGTGCCCTCTAGTTGTGCACAATTGGGCGGATTTGCAATCGGTGCACAGGTTTCATTGCTATGACAACACACGCATATGTAGCCTTATACACTGCAAATGCGTATAGCGCCAAACACTAAATGTCAGCAAGTGCTAATGTACTTGCTCTATGCCTGGTTCAGAGCAGTGAAGAGTGACACACATACTGTGCGTGCCGGTGTTGACGGGCCGAGCATTGTGGCTGACGCGGCTGCTAAAACTGGGTACTTGAGTGTGACGTCGAGGATCTCGTTGTGCTCAACAAGCGTCGTCTCTCTATAATACATCACGAGGTCAACCAGTTTCTCGTGAATGAAGTACGGCTCGGCAAACCCGTAGCCAGAGTCGCGCTTCTCGATCGTGCAGTGAACAACGGTGCTGTTGGCCCTGGAACCACACAACACACAGCCAAGCTGCTGTACTCTTAGAACGAGAATGTATGACTGATTATCACAAACGGTACAGATCTCAAACTACAGCTAACCACCACATCACCTCCATTTCAATGGCCATTTTCCAGACGAACATGGTTTAGACAGTTTTCTCTTGGTCCATTTCCTCTGCTTGAACTGGAAGAGAACTTCTGGGAGCAAGTGGCACTGCGTCCAACCATGAGAAATCACCCACTGGACTCATCTTTCATGAAACACTGCCAGACTCGTGAGGGAAGGGATGGCCATTTTCCGGTTATCAGATACCAGTTCCCGCTACTACAGCTGCACAGAAGGGTCAGTAACAAAACTTCATGTTACTGTCATACACGTTTTCCGGGTGTTGTACGCATGCAGCAAAGGACAAATTCTGTATCAAGATCTGGATCCAGGTAACTCTCAAAAGTTAACTGTTCCATCCAAAGGCCCACTCCTTTAAAAATGTCACTATAACAAGTAATCCTGCTCACAGAAAACCCACCAACAAACCACGGCAAAAGCATAACCCACATGATGAAAGTTATCAATTAAACAGCACCCAGCAGAGCTCATAGCTCTGCCTCAACAAAATGAAATTAGTACAGTGTCATCACTCATCAGCAGGAGGTACACTGGCCTAAATTTTCTCATGCTGCATCATACCTGGTTTTTCCCACCTTTCACTTTCACTTGTCTCATCAATCAGCTACTGGACCATCAACAAATATGACAAAATAGCAGAATAAGTTCCAGATCACTTCTACAAGTTAACCAACTCTGGTCCACAATCTACCTATTCCCAAATTTCACGAAAATTTACCCATAACTTTTTGAGTTATTCTGCTAACAAACAAACATACATACTGTACACACAGTGGTGAAAACAGTATCCCTGTCAAAAGTGGCAGAGGTAATCAGTGTAACTAAAACAAACTGCAAAAACAAAAGAACCAAAAAGCATAACACACACTAATTACAAACACAGTTGTTTTTCCGTTCATCTGTGAAACATTCTACAAAAAAGCATTCAAACGAAGTGACGAAACTATGCGCGACACTCACATGATGGACAGTGCATACGGAGCAATACTGCTTGGTCGAATGAGGAACGTGCCATCTGATCGGCCGTGCAGCAGCCGCTCAGCATCGCTACGGTTGCATCGGATGAGCCACGTCTTCTCATCGAGATGAGGGATCGGAGTCGCATCAGCAGTACCCGCTAGACCGGTGGTACTGCTCTCTATGAGGTTGTCTAGACTCTGATGACTTTCACCGCGGTCCAACAGCCACCTGACAACCACCAGGACACAATCCCACATCACTGACTCACATGCTGCAACATTAATCAACACGAGCCAAAACTGCACGTTACACAATTTTGGCTCGCGTTTAATCACGGATTCACGGCAGCGGCATCACAGCGACTTGCGGCCTGCAGTCTTCTACGGATCAGGCAGAAGCGAGTCCAGCATACCGCTCTGCTGATATCGCTCTACTGTAAACATCTGCGCGTCTGTCTGTTCTGGCACGGCGCACTGTCTGCGATGGCGGCTTGTTTGGCGCGTGGCCAATGTCGGCAGACAGATGCAGGAAAAATTATATACAGATACTACAGGTCAGTTAGCTGACTGAAGTTTAATGGCATTTCTAACACAATTTAGATTTTATTGTGCCTTTACAGTAATAATATATTCTCATAATTTATCATAAAAAGGTACCATTTAGCACATGAAGTTTTAAGTGGAATTTGTCATTGTTAATAAATTAACCAGGCACAGAGCAAATACAAGCACTCTGACATTTTGCATTCACGCTATGTTGTCATAGCAATGAAACCCGTGCATCGAAAAATCTGCCCAAAAGTGCCCAACTAGGGGCCACCCCTACCATTCCCCCAAGTTACATCTGGGTCAGTGCAGTAGTCTGGGCATGTGGCGATGGAGAAACACACAGACACACACAGACAGACACACAGATGCGCATGACCAATATACATTTTGCGTCTACGACTCACAAAATGTAATTAACTTAATATCAAGAATATCTGTAAACTGTGTAATTAATACTGCAGATGGATAAAGCTAAACTGGTGAATTATAGTTTAACACTGTTTTAAGAATAAATCATGCCACAGGTAAAATTTCTAACAGATTTAATTCAGTTTTTACAAAAACAGCAGTTATGACACACAAATAACGAAGTAACACATCACACCAAAGTGTTTAGTATTACGCACGCTACCAACTATTACAGTACAGATGTTTCAACAGATTAATTATCAGGTTTCAGCTGATGACAAATCAATGTAAAATATATCAATTTGAAGAACCAAATGAAGTACACTTAATTTTTTTACTTATAACCACTGACATATTGAAATATGCAAAAATTATTACATACAAATAGGTAAACTGAAATATGCTAATCACATACAAAGACATGGCTTTCTTTACTGGACTCTCTCCCGGCTGGGCCTGGTTCCCATAAAGAGAAACTTTACATAACTGGTTGAGCAACAGGAAAGGAAGCATTGAAGGGAACACTACTTTTTTCTACAAAATTCAAACAATTAATGACAATGAAAACTGCTGTCCTAATTTGAATGAAAAACGTTTGCAGTAAGAGAATGACAACTCGACTGACTTTCTGTATGTGTCGCGTTGTTTGTAAAGTCGCTTGATTTCCGGCTTCAAGGAATTCATATTAGCGACGTGGGCACGGTTAATTGCCGTCTGTTCTTTCACGTCGTGCTCCAGACCATCCTTGCTGCCGAGAATCATCTCACGTCGTGCCTTCAGAAGCTCATAATTCTCATGTATTCTACAACACAAGTGTATTTGCCTGCAATGCTTGGATATGACACAGAACAACTGGTCAAAGTCACTTGACACAAGGCCGCATTGCCGCCGCACACAGACGGTTCAATCGTATTTGCCAGGTTGCACAAATGTGCACCCTGGACCTACCCGTCTCAGCATCCCAAACGGCATTCAATTGGTTCAGATGTTTTTTGCAGGGCTCATGATCGTGACAGACAGACCAAGTGAAAACCACTCTACTCCGTGTGTAACAACAGGCCGCATCTACTTAGTACTGTGATACACCTGCACCACGTTACAGTTCTGTGGTTTATGCAGACCTCGAATCCTCCATACGCTCAAAAACATGACAGTATAATTTGCAGTTACATTACAGCAGCAGTACAGCAACAATATGCAACTGTGGTCAATGTCGGCAGACAGACGCAGGAAAAATTATATATAGATACTGCAGATCAGTTAGTTGACTGAAGGCTGGTCTAAACAACTGCTTAACAACAGGAAGTTTGAAAACACATATGAACAGCTCACTGAGCTCAGACTGCACAGATGAGTACACACTACAAAAATGTTTATAACATTTTGCACCATTCTGCACGTATAATGTGACTAAAAAGGCAGAAATAAATTCTGAAAAACTAGAAATAGCTTCTGTCAGTTATTTGAAATCTTGTGAAAATTAAAAAAAATGACAGTGAGTGCTACTTTAGCTCTTATATGTTTGTGCAGTACACTACACATTACACAAGCAACAGAATCTGCATACTTAGGAAGATCCTGTGGCGCAGCTTTCTTCTTGAACTGGTCGTGCAATCTAAGCTGTTCATCAAACACTTTGACTGTTTCGTGAAACGCTTCCAGTGCCTGATGCTTCAGCTGCAGCTCCTATAGTTTCACACCATCTGCTGCATTAATTCACTCATCACTCACATCAGTTTCAATGATTAACCACAGCTTCATAACATTGACTAATAACAAAACTGCAACACATGCATATCATAATGAACACAACGAAACCTACTTACAGTATTATCTAACTAAATGAGTACAAGACTGGCTATGATAGCTATTAGAATGCTTAGAATGTGTGTTCCCGTGGGACTACACATTTCTTGCTTGCTGCCACATGGTGTGGAACAGTTTGCTAGTAGTATCCATCTGAACTGCTCCATCACCAATCACCTTATGCCTTGAGCTAAAGACATTCTTGTACTTTATCAACTGCTGAATCAACTTTGCTCTCTTCTTCCATGTGGACAATATGTGTAACTCTCAAGAGTATGTAAAGTGCCCCTACTGTGCTTTCATGACAGTGTCCCCATAATGACTATATTTTTGGTTCACGGCCAAGTGACCATTATTTTCGTAGTGTCTGTTTGTCTGTCTGTCTGTTTGTCTGTGCAGTTTTTCTCAGCCGTCTTTGATCCGATTTCGATCAAACTAGGACATATGTTATATGTCTGGGTCTAGTTGTGTCCCCTAGAATATAGGGGCTGTGCAACCCCTGAGGGCTGGGTGACCCCTAAAAACTTGTATTTTTAGGGGTTTTGGGGCTCAAAAAACTACCTTGTCCTACAGTTTTGATCGGATTGTCCTGATTTTTGGTTATATTGTAGAACGCACCAATACTAAAATTCTCTCGAGCCATTTTTTTGCAATTTCCATCTTGAACCCAAATTATGACGT
>Ga0056133_10000293_pt1 | contig 11562 bp, 6 predicted proteins | sample WorMetGr2BELIZE1_FD_67351 | JGI IMG/M metagenome (GOLD analysis project Ga0056133, IMG submission 67351) | Marine gutless worms symbiont microbial communities from Max Planck institute for Marine Microbiology, Germany - Inanidrilus... ... | reverse complement strand
TACAGTTGTGCAGCAGCTGACAAGATTTCAACTGACTTAAGGGCTCGCGCAGTCTCTCTGTGGCAGCTGAGCTACTTGTTCTACAGGCTGGGTGTCTTTCGTGTCACCCAACCAACGATGTCAAAGCACCCAACGGAACACAAAGCACTTACCCCTACCAGTGGCCTGCCCTTATCCTATCTTCCCTTTAACTGATGGAGGAGCATTTCTGTCTTGATGCCGGCTCTGAGACGCCAGTACCCAGAACCGTACAAGTGTGTTTGTGAAATATTGCAGATGCTGTAAATGTAAACGTGGGTGGCCCGGTCTGGTCGATGGCTTGGTGCCCTGTGAACGGCAGCCATGCAGCAGCACAGTACCTGTCATTGTACACTCATCGTCATGCGGACGCCAGTCACGAGTATCAGCAGCCGTCGCGTGACACTGCCGTCATACAGCTCTATGGTTGTGGACACCTCAGCTCCAGGCATGAATGACTGTGATTTAACAGTGTTCTCCCGCTGAACCTGGGTCAGCCTTTCAGCTGCAGTTTTCTTCCTTCACTTGTTCCAGAATAAAACCCTTGGGGATAAGTTGCACTGGATGCCCTTCCTGCCACTCAGCCAACAGTGTCAAAGCACTGAAGGAACCTCAAAGCACTGACCACAACCAGTGACCTGGGCTCATCCTCTCTTCATCCAGTATTGCATCCTGATGGAACGGACATTACGAGGTCCTTTACGCAGTCTCTGCAACACCAGTACCAAAGAATATGATGCAGTGAACTGTCTGTATGTATTTGGCGATTGATTGCTTTGGCACTATTGGTCCGACAGGCATTTGACCTCTGAAAACGTCACTCCAGCAATGGACAGTTTGGTAGTATGGAGTAACTCCGGAAAAGTAGGCTGGATAAACGGAAAACTGGAAGTAGGAATGATGATTGGTTAAGCATCTGTTATATTGCTTTGATTATGCAGATTTATTAATCAACATGTGATTCGTGTGTCTTAGCTGTACACGTGCTGGTTTAATGAACACATTTATTGACCAAAGTATGGTAGACAAAAGACAGCGAGAATATTTACAACAGACACTGAATGCAACCTAAGTAAGTAAGCAGAAACACCTGCACGATAAAATCAAGCACCACCGCATACATAAGATGCAAAACGTCCATGAACCAAACTAACAGCTGCAGCCTTATGCATAAAGACAGACTTCAACATCTCGTCACAGCCACTCATCAGAAATGACATAAAAAGAGTATGCAGTACATTGTTGTTTAATGGCACATTGTGACTGTTTTGCTTATTTGCACTTTAGAAACATTCTTGCTAACTTTGCAGGGGAACCTGGGTTGAACTCTTGTCCCTTTTCTCTGCAGTGGTGATTAATTTATATGTCTGGCTGGAAGCCCTTCCTGATGCAAACCAGAGGAATCATTTACCAGGCAATATTTCCTTCAGCCACTGCCTCCCGAGAGAAGGGAATTCATGTGTGTTAGCTTAGTGTACATGTAAGTTATTGAATCTGTTCTGATTCATCCCGATAAAATCTCTGTAATTACAATGTGTTTGTAATGACAGCTCGTCAGCTGATGATAAGCCAAAGCTACTATATGGTCTCGTGCTGAACTGTGGACCAATATGGGACATGAAATGGTGCCCAACTCGAGCGTGGCAGTCTCCAGTAAATGATTCACAGGTGGTAAATTGTATTTGATTTGAGACTGTTTCCTGTTGTCTCGTTGTGTATGTAACACTTCTCTGTGTACCATATAGGGCCTCATTTGTTCTGCATCGTCATCGCACCATTTCCGTAAGATAAATCTAGATTTTACATTTTACCATTAATGGCAGTGAGTGCCTTCTGTCGTGCCACAGTGCTATTTACCTGTTCACTGAATAACTAAAACCTACCAGCATTTTCCAGACATTATACATGACAACCTGCATTAGCCGGCAGTGTGGCACCCCAGTTGAGAACTGGAGGATTTTGTTGGACGAAAGTTTTACTGCCAGCATGCCCTTGCTGATGGCAACTAGCACATCTGGATTAGGGAGAAGATGCTAGAGTTTTCCGCAGTCGTGTTACATGCACCGTCTCTGTACCATCACTGTAAGACTTTGATAATTTCTGTACAGTTTCTATGACCACACGTACACACCATGCTAACAGTGGCATACTTGGGGTTTCATTTTGGTGGTATAAATTTAACTAAATTTTAGCCGGTCATAACCTATGATATCAGTAAGAAAAGTGTCGTTATGCAGGTATAGAATAAAAAAAATGTAATAAACTGCACTGTTGTAAGTTTACACCAACATATTGACATTTAGTAAATTAGCAACATATTCTTCATCAGTTGTTAAGTTGAATTTTTGGGGTATAAATCCGTTTATGCCCTTTGGATATGTCCCTGTATGCTAATTGCCATTTTTGAGGTAAACCTGGGTTTGGACGACTGATGCAGAATTTTTGTGTGGCCAGACGTCTTCCTTCCTGTCATAGTATGGGGTAGTCAGTCACTTCCTTTGTCCACTGGTCGAGAGTATGGACTCGTACATGATGTGTGCACATGCTGCCATTTGTTTGTGACTGTATTTGGTCAACTAGTATGATAAGCTAGTTTCACAGTTAGCAGTTTGATGCTGGTTGTATGTGGCACAGAATGCTGTATCACGGCTTGGTCTGCTGGCTGTAGCAACACACAGTGGATGTATTCATATACTGGCGTGAGTATGTCACATACTACTACTACTACTACTTGAATTCGTCGAGCTTAGGAGCAGGTTTTACAGTCCAGATGCCCTTCTTGTCAGCCAATAGTGTCAAAATACTGAAGGTAGATATGTAGTTGTTTGTGTGTATTTTTTGATGGCTGGCGTACTGACAGTAGAGACTGCTGTCTCCGTTATGTATATTGTCTTAGAAATTAAAGGGCAATTCAACCTTGAAAAATATATCGCCTAAAATAAACATTTATGATAAATGAAGTTATGTATCGGTCATTAAACTGATGATGCAGATAAGATATAGGAGAATTTTGACGATAAAATTGCTGATTTCGCACAGTGTTTTCCTCCATGGAGGCGGAAGTAGTAAGCCTAGTAGTTTATTTTTATATCTGTGTTTATTTGTTGATTTTGACATGGTTACCAAAAAACTGTTGTTCATATGTTCTTTCGTGCATAAAAATGTGCATTGTTTCCACTGTCTGTCAGGAATTTCCGCAATCATTCGATCCACATCTCCAACCCTTTTCGATATGTAATGCTTTTATTAACAGTCGATCTTCAACAGTCAATGACGCACGGTTGACGTCATTTGTGACGTCGTACCATTGACTTGCATAAAAACTAGTAAAAATATCGTTAAAATGCTTAACTCTTGCTGCACATAACCCATTGAGGTAAATGCACATAACCACGTAAACTCTGAGCTATGTTTGACCTGTTTGTTACATTTGGTTACGTTTGTTTACCAAGGGAGACACGCGCCATAGATAAAGCAATAAAATAGGCGATAATTTCGATGTCAAATTAAGTATGTTAAATGTTTCAGAAATCGCACGATTTCTTAAAAAACGTATAAAATTGCTTGACCGTAAGGTGATATTTGTTAATTGTTACATAAAGCAAATAACCTGACTACCACTTTATGTTAACATTTAGTTCCCCTTTAACTGCTATGGGGCACTCAGTGGATATGGTGTATGTGATGGAACAGTCATTGGCAGTTGTAGAGAACTTACTTTCATTAATTCTCAACTTGATGAGTGCAAGTCAAGCATAATCAGAATGCATGCCATGTATAATACAACTAAATTTGAACATTTTTATGGTACCGTCACCACAGACGTTCTTTTGAACACTCAATATAAATTTTTTCTTGTTTAATTGCTTTTTATTTATAACACAGTTCAGTTATTTGTGTTATTTCGTGTAATGTTTTATTTTGAAACGTTTTATTTGTAAATATAACATTGTTCCTATGAAGGGATACGTTTCACAACCTTTATACAGGTCATTCTGTGTTAGTGGGCACACCCAGTTAAGAACTGGACGATTTTGTTTTGTTTTACTATCCGCATGCCCTTGCTGATGGCAACTAGCACATTCGGATTAGGGAAAAGATGCTAGAGTTCTCATCAACGAGTGTTAGCTACATTGTCTCTATACCATATGTGAAGGGATAACAACAACAAACGTTTTACGACCCTTTGTCCAGGACTACCCGGGTGAAGGGATACCAATAGATGTGTATGTTATTCTGTTTGTTTGTGCTGCAGTATGCCTGATAGAGATCCATCATTGTCATCACATGAAGCAGTAAACTGGTACCATGTCACACCATGTGCTACACTGACTCAGTACTCCACAGGTGGGTACATTCATGTGTCAGTGATAAAAATTGGCCTGTTTAAAACTCACTGTAAGGGTCATAGAGTCCTAGCTGCTTTTGGATACAAGTCCTTCTGTGCACTTACACTGGCACTGGCAGCCAGACTCAGAGCAATAACAGATGACATGCATTCCAGCTGACGGCCATTTTCCAGAGGAACCTAAGTTACCTGTTGATTTTCTTCTGCAGTTGTTCTGAATGAGAACACAACAACACCCGTTTGACGGCCGTTTGTCCAGGACTACCCAGGTGAACCAGTACCAGAAAGGTAAAACCAATCTGGATTTTACTGAAGCAAGAGACAATGGGTGGCAGTGGCATCAGCTGGGCCATATGCAAGTCTGCACCTCGCCCTAGACAGATATGTCTGTGGCAGCTCCCCACCAGTCAATTTTTTACAGGCTGGATGCCCTTCCTGTCACACAACCAACAGTGTCAGAGCACTGAAGGCAGGTCTGAAAGAGAACTTTTGGGGATAACCATTGCAGGTTTTTGCAGGCCATATGACGTTCATTACAACCAACCATTGGTGTCTGAGTACTGAAGGGAACTTGTAGCAGTAATGCTAGCCAGGGAGAGCCACTCACTGACCTCAGTCTTACTTGTTGCACAGACTCCTGGTGGAAGGACGTTGAACTCCCTTTACACTGGCTATGTGATGCCTCATCCTTTCTTGCTTGTTGCACCAACTCCTGGTACAAGGAGACATTGAACTCCCTTTACACTGGCTGTATGATGCCATTGTCAGAACTAACAGTAACCAAAGTATACAGAAACCTTACATTTTGCACAGAAATCTCTCGGTATAAAAAGAAACACGTTAAAGAATTACTGGCAGCCATAAACAGAAGCAAACTGGCTCCACTCGAAAATCACAAAAATATCAATCAGCAGTTGTCTGTGAGAACGTATGTATGTGTGCATAGCACTCTGCACAGTTGTGTTATTTTAGGGAAGAGGTTCATATAGGTACAGGGAAGACCCGATAAGATGTTCAGGATGCTCGGGCTCCATATCTAGGAATGTATTTTCACAGAATTCCGTTAGCACCACTGTGCTGTATTGAAGCACACTAGTCGGTGCCTTACATGGAGATTAAACTTGTTGAGTGCTTTGCAGTTTGAGTAAAGCCTATTTGTATAGTGCTTTATCATGAGCAACTCACCTCTAAGGTGCTCAGGTATGGCATGTGCTAATGAGGGATCACACAGTTTTACCTGCCACCCACATGTTTATCCACATGTGGAATGAACCATACCTGCCCTTACTCCCCAGCCACAGAGTGTCACCACACTTTGGCCAGTACTCGTTTTCTGTCCCACTGAGGGTAGATGGCTGAGTTGGCCTGATTGGCTGGTCACAAACCGAGGTGGTTTACCCGCCTGCAGATGGTCACCCATCCGCCATCCCAGTACTAACCAGACCTGGTGTAGAATAACTTCATTGATTGAGATCAACGAGCTGCCACGAGGCCAAGCATGATGTGTCCATGAGTATTGCAGTAAATCAGCAGACATCTTATGTTTGTGCAGAAGCAAGCTGTCAGTGCATTGACTGGAGTTCGTGCAGTGACTGTGGTCACATTGCAGCCGGCTTTGCTGACGGTTTGTTTATGTTACCGTGTCGTGACTTCCTCTTGAATTTTGTGATCTGTGCCAGTTGTTCAGCTACTGCCAGTTGTCCTCTACAGGAAACAGGTGGAGGAAGCAATCCAGTGGGTCAAGCAACGCATTCATGTTCATGTGGAAAGTGGACGTGGTGGTTGAATTTTGTGACGTAGCTTTTTGCCTTCAGTGCTTTGATGCTGTTGGTTGAGTGGCAGGAAGGGCATCCAGCCTGTAAAAAACTTGCGTGGTGAGGTACTGGCATAGTTATCTGTCTGGAGCGAGGCGCAAATGATTTGCATATGGTCCATCTGATGCCACTGCCACCCCATCATCTGGGGTGGCAGTGGCATCAGAATGGTTTACTTTTTTGTTGCCGGCTTACACAGGTTGTCCTGGAAAAAAAGCCGTTAAACGGATGTAGTAGTAGTAGTAGTAGCTGGTTTGCTTTAATGCTGTTGACTTAGTGACAGGAATGACGAAGTCTTGCCGTAGCAACCTGGTGTTTCGGGAACTTGGCCTGTGATAACCGCAGAAAATAAGGCAGCTAAATGAAAATTGAGAGTGGTAATGGTGGAAGTGGATGATTTTGTATTAAACTTAGTGTTTTGTTTACTACAGTGGATTGTACTGGTCTTGGTACTGGTGTAAAGACAGCAGCACCTTTTCTGTCAGGAGTCTGGTCCGGTTGTGGATGAAGAAAGGATGAAGCCAGGCCACTGATTAGGGTTAGTGTTTTGACACTGATGGTTCGGTAGCAGGAAGGACACCTGGCCCATAGAAACCCATTTCAGTAATCCCCAGAGGTGCTGTTCCAGAACAGGTAGAGGAGAACGCAAGGGGAACAGGCTGAACCAGGTTCACCTCGAAAAACGAAGTAGTGGTGGTGATGGTAGTTGTAGTAGTGGTAGTGGTAGTCGTAATAGTGGATTGTACTGATAGTAGAATGTAATACTTGTGATTTATAGGTAGCGTGAGTGTGTGGAACCTGCATACGGAAAGTCCGCTGCTTCGGTCTAGTGATGTTGATGGTAGAACTGTCATCTTGCAACCATTTCGCACATTGTCCGCTTATCTTCTGCCAGTGACCAGCATTGCTTTCTGTCAGCGACTGCCATTTATGCTTGCATCTTGCTCCTTCGACAGGTTTACGAAAGTCTCGTCTGCTGCATTACCGAATATTTTTGCTGATATTGCGTTTGAGCTGTTGCAATAATTTTAGAATAAAGATTTCTAATTGTTTTGCCTTTGAGCAAATGAGGTCCAGTGGGTGATGTTGGGGTCAGCTGTTTGAAGTTCCTTCAGTGCTCTGACACGGTTACATGACAGGAAGGTCGTCCGGTCTGTAAAAACCTGTGACACTTATGTCAAACGTTGTCTTCTGGAACAAGTTGATAAACATAACCGAGGAGAAACCAGCTCGTAGGAGTCCCGCCCCCCCCAGAAAATGATGGTGCTGGTGGTGGTGACATATTGGGCCACAGTGTAACCTACTGAGTGTGGATCAGAGATTGTCAGGTGAAGTGTTGCCAAGTCCCCAGCCTCACCGTCTTGGTTTTCTTCCTACGTCTGTTCTGGAGGAGAACTTTTAAGTTGCATACATTATTTTTTACAGGCCGGATATTACGACCGACAGTGCGAAAGCTCTGAAAAGAAATGGTCAAAGTAACTCGACAAAAGGCCACATCACCGTCACACACGGACTCTTCAGTCGTATTTGCCAGGTGGCGCCAATGTTCACCTCCATCTGATGTGCTTCTTGGTCCCACTTCTGTCCACACCCCGAGCAGCATCTCGATCAGTTCAGCCGTTTTTGCAGGGCTCATGATCATGACAGACAGACCAACAGACCACACTACTCTGTCTCTAACAGTTGGCCGCATCTACACACGTAGTACTGCGATGTGGCCTAAAACACAGCACTGATGCCAGTCTCATCCCTTTATCATCCACCACTGCACTCCTGATGGAAGAGGGGGTTGCCGCCTTCTTGCTGTCTCTCTGACGTCCGTACCAGATCTAAGCAATGAAAAGAGCATCATTTGAGAAATGCTGTTGTTACAGGACAGTGAGGACGTGGGACATTCGCGAGCCAGTGATGTCGCTGACATATTGCGGAACCATTTCATCATTGTCCAGCGACAAGACAGACGCCGATGCCGACAGTAAACGCGTTGTCCGCCACAAAACTCTGACCGGGTTACCGCGGAAACTCTTATGGCCTGTGAGCAGTATTGAGGACTTCTGCTGTGCATCAGATGAGTGCTACTTGTGGGTAGCCTTTATTTGTGTCTACATGCACACAACTGTAACTGATTGACTGATTCTAAATGTCTTCAGTGCTCTGACGCTGTTGGTCAGGCGTCAAGAACAGCGTCTGGCCTGTAAAAAATTGAGTGATGAGGCTCTGGCATTATCTGTATGGAGCGAGATGCAAGTAACCACTGCCACCCCATTGTCTCTTGCTTTATTGAAATCCAGATTGGTTAACCTTTGTGGTGCCGGCTTACCCAGATTGTTCTGGAAAACTAATGAGGCTGTTAAATGGGTGTCTGTTATAATGTGATTTGTTTTCTATGTGACATGACAACATTTTTATTTTCTCGTTTTTGATAGTGTTGACATACATGACACAGAGATGGTGCTATAATATGCCGAGAGCATAGGTAACATCACTGAGGAGAATACTAGTCTTCTGCCTAATCCGAATGTGCTAGTTGCTGTCAGCTAGGGCGTGCAGGCAGTAAAACTTTGCTCCAACAAAATCCTGTAGTTTTACCTGTGGGTGCCAGCTAACATAGGTTGACCTGTATAATGGCCATAAAATGGTTGTTATCATTGTGTGAGGGTAGCGTATTGCATTCAAAGATTTGTTTTTATTATGGCCGCCCTATGGAATAGGGCAGGCCATTATATTTTCATCCTGTGGTTTCTTCTATCTTTTTTCTTTCCTCGCCTAATCTCAGTGGCCGCAGAATGGATGTCTACCATACTTTGACACATGATGTGGTCCTAGTGCGAATTTAGAATGCAGGTCTGAAACATGCTGTACATGGCTCGCTGGACCCAAAAACTCGCCAACAATCACCATCTGGGCACCATCGCACAACTTTGTCGGGCCATATCTTCGCAACTAAGGCACATGTCGACAATTGGAAAAAAATTATTAAACAGCAATATCTCCTCCACATGTCCTCACAGTATGGTGAAGTTTGGCCAACTAGCGGCTGAGATCGACTGAGATCAATCCGGTAGTTTGGGGCACCCCAGCTAATTTCAATGGGTTTTGCATCTTGGCAGTGTTACTGCACGGCAGGCACTCCAGTATTGGGCGTCAGCCAAACTTTGCGGCGTTGAAAAGAGGGCGCCACATATATTTGACAGGGCGGCCATCACGTTGGGCATTGGCCCACATTCTATTTTTTTTGACATCTTTTTTGTCACTGAATGCCAGTAAATCACTATGTGCTGTACAGTTGTGGAAGCCTGTTCTTCATGATAATAACCATTTTGGCATTATTAACTGCTCTCTGTGATTGGAAAATCAAGAAGAGAGTACCTTATTTAAAGATTTTTTTTGACACACAAGTGAAAAATTGCATTCTTGACTTAATCATGTGACGGTTAATTCAAAGCATAGCTAGCTATGGCCGCCCTATGGAATAGGCAGGCCATTATATTTTTGTCCTGTGGTTTCTTCTATCTTCTTTCTTCTTTTTTTCCTTGCCTAATGTCAGCGGTCGCAGAGTGGATGTCTACCATACTTCCACACATGGTGTGGCCTTAGTGCGAATTTAGGATGCAGGTCTGAAATGTACTGCACACGGCTCGCTGGAAATACAGGACGCAAAAATAACGCAAAAAATCGCCATCTCGGCACCATCACACAACTTTATTGGGCTGTATCTTTGCAACTAAGGCATATATCTACAATTGGAAAAAAACTTGTTAAACAGCAATACCTACTCCACATGTCCTCGTAATATGGTGAACTTCTCGGCCCACTAACGGCTGAGATCGGTTCGGGGTTTGGGGCACCCCTGCAAATTTCAACGGGTTTCGCTTCTTGGCAGCGTTACTGCACGGCACTCTAGTAGTGGGCGTCAGCCAAACGTTTAATTTTGGCTGACGCCCACTACTAGAGTGCCGTGCAGTAACGCAGCGAAACCCGTTAAAATTTGTAGTTTTTTTTGTTATTCAGTCAAAGCTGAAAGTGTAGTGCTTGCAAACTGTGTAATTTTTATGGGATGACACAGTTCAGTGAACGAAAAATTACAGGTTTATTAGTCTATTGCAATACGTCGGACACATTATGTAGTGGCAGTTGATGAAAGTTGATGTGCATGTGTCCCTGTGATAGACTCACTGCATTGACTGTGTTGATTGACGGTGTTAGACATGAGTCGAATCGCTGTCTTCTGGTGAATGCGGATTCAGTCTCACAGTTGGACAAGTGGAAATCACGGTCACTTACATTGCACAATGCCAGTGTCTGGGTTGGTGGTTAGATGTAAATTGCTTTATTATATTTTGTGAATCGTAGACGATGCGAAATGTATATTGGTCATGCGCATCTGTCTGTCTGTCCATTGCCACATGCCCACACTGCTGCACAGAGCCGGATGTAAACGTGGGGGAATGATAGAGGGTGCCCCCTAGTTGTACACTATTGGGCGGATTTACAATCGATGGATGAGTTTCATTGCTATGACAACATAGCGCGAACGCGAAATGTCAGCGAGTGTTGTACTCGCTGTATGCCTGGTTATGATAGCTCACATACATGTATACTTTTACATAGGGCCAAATGAATAAGTGAACAGTGACATTGTAATTGAATAAAACATTTAGTGATTAACGTTTTTGTGTTGCTGATATTTAGTTCGTGTTTTGGTTCACGGCCAAGTGACCATTAATTTTGTAGTGTCTGTTTGTGCAGAGTTTTTCTCAGCCGTCTTTGATCCCATTTCAATCAAACTAGGGCATATGTTATATGTCTGGGTCTAGTTGTGTCCCCTAGAATATAGGGGCTGTGCGGCCCCTGGGGGCTGGGTGACCCCAAAAAAACTTGTATTTTCACGGGTTTTGTGGCTCAAAGAACTATCTCGTCCTACAGTTTTGATCGGATTGTCCTGATTCTTGGTTATATTGTAGAACACACCAATACTAAATTCTCTCTAGCCACTTTTTGCAATTTCCATCTTGAACCCAAATCATGACGTCATGCATGACGTAATTTCTGGTTTTGCAAAAGTTGTCGTAGAGCGATGCGGTTTTCACCATTGGATAGCTCAGACGATTTCATGGGGCGAGGTTGTCTCCGTTTTTCTCTGTCTCTTATAGTTTCCGAGTTATGACGTCATAATGAGCGATGCAGATTGCACCCCCGGCCGTGAACCATGTAGTGTAGCCGCTAGTTTTATGGTCGCCCTATGGAATAAGGCAGACCATTATATTTTTGCCCTGTGGTTTCCTCTTTTTTTCTTTCCTCACCTAATCTCAGCCGTCGCACATTGGATGTTTGCCATACTTCCACACATGGTGTGGCCTTAGTGCGAATTTCAGATGCAGG
>Ga0056133_10000292_pt1 | contig 11565 bp, 6 predicted proteins | sample WorMetGr2BELIZE1_FD_67351 | JGI IMG/M metagenome (GOLD analysis project Ga0056133, IMG submission 67351) | Marine gutless worms symbiont microbial communities from Max Planck institute for Marine Microbiology, Germany - Inanidrilus... ... | reverse complement strand
ATGGCGATTTTTGGCGACTTTTTTGCGTCCTGTATTTGCAGCGAGCCGCGTGCAGCAGGTTTCAGACCTGCATTCTAAATTCGCACTAAGGCCACGCCATGTGCAGAAGTATGGTAGACAGACATCCAATCTCCGACCGCTGAGATTAGGCGAGGAAAAAAAAAAGAAGAAAGAAACTACAGGATGAAAATATTATGGTCTGCCCTATTACATAGGGTAACCATAAAAAGGCCAACTAAATATACAGTAAGTGAGTGACCAGTATACAAAGGCCCATTTGATGCATGACAATCATTTTGCAGACAAGTCTTTCCAGAACATCAACTGACACGACCAAAAATACAAAAATTACAGATTTGACAGGGTTGCTATTTCAGTCATGCGCGAATGACTGGATACAGACTAGTACACATTGTAGCTGGTAAATAACTTTTTGGGTAACCATTTGTAAAATGGTTCGCCATATGCTATTGGTGTCTGTAACGTTGGTGTATTGTGGTCAAACAACTGGATGGATCAAGATGCCACTTGGTATGGAGGTAGGCCTTGGCACAGGCCACATTGTGTTAGATGGAGATCCAGCTCGCCCCCTCCAAAGAAAGGGGGACAGCCCCCCTAATTTTCGGCCCACGTCTACAGTGGCCAAACGGTCGCCCATCGCAGCTACTGCTGACCACTGGTTACACAACTGTATGAACTAGCACTAGTACAGTGTACGCACGTCAGACAGCCAGCTTATTTACAGTTGACGTCCCCTTCCCTTAGCAGCCAGCCGGTGGATCAAAATGCAGTCAGCTGGTGATTTTGCCTAACTGGGGTCAGTGCTTTGAATTTCCTATCTTGACACGGTTGGGTGACTGACAGGAATGGTATCTGGCCTGTAATAAGCTTCAGCCCAAAGGTTCTCCTTCGGAACAGCCGAGGAAGAAAATCACCAACGCAACTGGGCAACCCAGATTAAGCTGGCAAATGCCTATTCATCAGTCTGTGTGCATCTATAGGTAGTTTAACGTTCAATCAGTGACGTTAAATGATTTAACGTCACTGATTAAACATTAAACTATCTACTTAAATGAAGCCAAATGCTTAAGACTGTGGCCGAATGCTTGAGGCCAAACCCACGAGGCTGAGGCCAAAATTTCAGCCTTGAGACCAAGGCCAGAATACGAGGCCAATGTTACAAGGCTGAGGCCTAGGCCAAAATGTTGGCCATGGGGCCTTAACATCTCTGTTAATTGCATTTCTACAGTTTTTCTGAGACATTACAGCATTGCAACCCATGGCCACATGTCGCCAATAGCCACTAATTATCATTATGACAACATTCTCAATATGATTACGACGTCATTTGCTACTGAGCTGGCCACGCCCAGCGTTATGGACATACATTATGTATGTACAGACACCTGACCGCATTTAATGTATAAAGATAAGCTACGTTCTACATCCATAACCAGACTCCAGTTGTGGTTGATGTATATCGATAACCGGAACTCCGATTGGTTAACTGTGACGTCATGTAACTAAATACACTAATACGTCAACCACAACCACAGTCTGGTTACGTATATACACAGTGAACCATAAAAAACGTGGCAGTTTATTTTGGACTATAACTTTGGCTAATCTTAACCGATTTTTATAGTTTTTATATCACTTTAATCGTGAAAAAATTCTACATAGTCAAAAATAAACTGCTACGTTTTTTATGGTTCACTGTGTAGAACGCACCTATAATAACTACTGTTTAATTAAAGAAACAAATAGAGGTTCTGGAAAGTCTTGTAAAGAAAATCACACCTGAGACAATCAAAGAAGAAAGGTCTGCAAGTTGTGCACATGAGCAATACAAAAACCTCACAATGTGCACAATGACCAGATTACATACTGAATGAATACACCTCAGAGTCATTGGTACAGCTCAGGCTGGCAAATATGACCACTGGTTAAGGTTTTACATACTGGAAACAAAATCGGTCATTTCGGAGATGCTCTTCCTAGCCAATTTCTTAAGTAGTACTGAGAAAATCAAAACCAGGAGAATGAAATTACCTGGGGTGCCCCAAACTTGCCAACAGATGTCAGCCGTTAGTGGGCAGAAGTTCACCATATTACGAGGACATGCAGAGGAGGTATTGATGTTTAACAAGTTTTTTTCCGATTGTCGATACGTGCCTTAGTTGCGAAGATATGGCCTTAGAAAGCTGTGCGATGGTGCCAAGCTGGCGATTTTTTTTGAGTCGTGTATTTTCAGTGAGCAGCGTGCAGCATATTTCAGACCTGCATTCTAAATTCGCACTAAGGCCACACAATGTGTGCAAGTATGGCAGACATCCAATTTGCGACGGCTGAGATTAGGCAAGAAAAAAAGATAGATAGAAAAGAAGAAACCACAGGGCAAAAATATAATGTCTGCATAAAGAAGCACAAGAATATACAATAAACCTAGGCTAACGCAAATGACTAAATTTATTACAACGCAAAATAACCATGCGTCAGGAACACAAAAATACTACAACTTAAACTGAAACAACTTAAGCCCAGGTTTGGACGCCTCTTATGACCTCCAGCCTGGAAACAGAGCGGGCCTATTCCCAAAGGAAAAGATAAGTAAAGACGTAGATAAGTAAGGAAAAATAATCAAAGAAAGAGGTAAGTGAGGGAAGCCAAGTTTGAATAATTGAGTTGTGTTTTTACGACCCACTCGACACAAAGCAGGTCGTTTTGGAGATGTTCCGCAAGGCAATCTCTTGGCTTGATATGCAAAATTAAACCTAACGCAACAAAAGCACACATTCACCAATCAAAAGAAATATACTACAACACAAAACTAGCATGTGGGCCAATGCCCAACATGATGGTTGCCCTGCCGAACATAGATGGCGCCCTCTGTTCAATGCCACAAACTTTGGCTGACGCCCACTACTAGATGCCGTGCAGTAACGCTGCAAGACACGAAACCAGTTGAACTTTGCAGGGGTGCCTCAAACTACCGGATCGATCTCAGCCGCTAGTGGGCCGAAGTTCACCATATTGTGTGGACATTTTGCTGCTTAACAAGTTTTTTTCCGACTGTCGATACGTGCCTTAGTTGCGAAGATATAGCCCAACAAAGTTGTGCAATGGTGGCCAGATGGCGATTTTTGGCGACTTTTTTGCGTCCTGTATTTTCAGTGAGCTGTGTGCAGCAGGTTTCGGAGCTGCATCTCAAATTCGCACTAAGGCCACACCATGTGTGGAAGTATGGGAGATTAGGCGAGGAAAAAAAAGGAGAAAAAACGTATGGCAAAAATATAATTGTCTGCCCCATTACATAGGGCGACCATAATAAACACAAAAACTAATGTCAAATTTAGTTGCCTCATGCAGTCTAGAAACGGAGAGGGCCTATTCTGGTTTCGGCGCTTCATATATTTGTCACTTATCTTACTTACTTGGACGCTTACCCACTTACTCACAGCCCTGGGACCCACACGGGACGGAGAAGCCAAGTAAACAAGCAAACAATGTATATAGTGCCAAAATCAACAAATGAATCAAAGGTGCATTATGCCCAAGAGCCCACATTGGGCAGGCAAATATGACCAACTGCTACATTTCATTTCATAGACGCAATAACAGTACAGGAGTTACACATCAGACAGCACTGTACAGCACACAAATGTGGAAAAGTGTATGGAGTAACACAACATGTGCAGCATGACTTCAGAATTTCTGATAATGACGCCACAAAATCTAAGTATTATATGTCTAAAGCAGACCCGTTGCTTTGATGTAGAAAATAAAGATGCTGCGCTATGTACGAATCCAAATACATCGCTAATGTAACTGACGATTCACAGAGTAACAAAACGTTAACAAAATATGACACAAGACGCACACTGAACAAGACACGACAAAGATAAGCGGTTCTTGAGTAAAGTCCGAAAGTCAATCGGTTAATCTGTAACAAACCGCTGCTCCACGATCAAATGTCAATGCTCCAGACCATCACGACATACCGTAGCTATTCTCACAACGGGTGTTCATCCAGACAGCCAATCTGCTGTATGTGTCAATTCGTGAGTGACTGTCAGCATATCACATCTTAACATGGAAATCTTTTCGGTTGCATCCAAACCAGTATCTGACGAGCGTAAGGTTTGCTACTGTAACACAAGGCCAACCTGTAAACAACATACAGTTGTATACAACATTGGGGCACACTTCATTGCTTCTGCCCCGGGCCGCCGAGAACCCTCAGTGGCGTAACTAAGGGGGAGGAGCAGATGGGGGCTGTCCGGGGGCGAAGCAGACAAGGTGGCATGAAACAACCTCACCAAAAGTATTTTATGACTCACGACCACAATATTAAGTTCATTGCTTCTGCCCCTGGGCGCCAAGAACCCTAGTTGTGCCACATACTGCACAGGTTCTGTTCACGTAAGGTAAAAGTAAAAGTAAATTCAACCAATCTTCTTGCAGCGTGTAGGCGGGGTGATCATCTCACTAACTAGGGCATTCAGTAGGTGAATGAACTACTTAACGTTTGTGATGCATGGCCAGTGCGATGCCATACCTACGGTGATCTTCCCTGCCACAGGCCATCACCGCTTTTTAACCTGTACCAATTTATACTACTTGGTAACACAGGCACATGTTTGTGACTTGCCTAAGGTCATTACCTGAAAGTGGAATGGCTGGAAATTGAATCTGCAACCCAGGAGTCGCAAGTCTAATTCGCTAACCATTACACCAGCAGCCTGCATATTTTTTGTTGGTTCCCAAGAAAGTCTTCACTAACATCAAGACCAATGCCAGGCATCAAAAATCTTAAAATCTCTACACACTCATCAGATATGTAGGTGCAAATATATCTGAGATAAGATATGTACACTATAGGCCATCTCAGTGCAAAATTTACTGAGCATATTTAAGTGCAAAATTATAAAAAAAAACACCAGACATATGACAGACACTGGTTAGAGTTTAACGATACTTTCAACCCAACTTAGGTTATATATCACACGAGTTACGAGTTAAGGTTTTACATCCCACTCAACACAAAATAGGTCATTTCGGAGACATTCCCCAAGCCCATCTCTTGGCTTGTTACGGAAAAACTAAACCAAACACAACAACAAAAGCATGCATTCACCAATCAAAAGAAATGTACTACAACACAAAATAAGAACAAAAAACTAAAGCCAGGTTTTGTCGCCTTTTATGACATCTGGCCTGGAAATGGAGCAGGTCTATTCTCAAAGGAATACTTGAACAAACAAAACCTATTTCCCACATTTCAGTCAGCTTACAGAAGATTTCATTCCACAGAAACCAGCATCTTGAAGCTGGCCTGTGAGGCTGTGACGCTCTGTTGGGTGCTGATCGAGGCGAGGTCACATTGCTTGGGTTCCTTGACCTCTCAGCAGCCTTCGTCACTGTGGATCATGACATTCTACTTGACCGTCTGCAAGTAATATTTGGTTTTTGAGGTCGGGTACTTGACTAGAGACACTCGTTCGTCAGTGACAAGAGGCTGTGAATTCTGCTGAAGGTCAATGTTGCTGGTCCTCTATACTATGTGCCGTCCCACAAGGAAGTGTTCTTGGTCAAATACTTTTCATTCTGTATGCTGCTGATGTCATCCCCATAGCTCAACACTATGGTTTTCAGATGCACTCCTATGCTGATGACATGCAGCTTTACTTCCATGATAAAGCTGTCCTGTGATAGACGCCTACTAAGTTTCACCGAGTGCATCTCAGAAACTGAGAACTGGATGACCTCCAACCAGCTTAACATGAACAGTGACAAGACCGACTTCAATTGGCTTGGCTCTAAGCAACAGCTGGCAAAGACTCAATGCCAGTCAATCTGCCTGAATGGAGTTCACATCCCCGTTTCTACTGAAGTCACCTGTTTAGGGTTCTGGTTAGACAGTCAGCTCACTTTTACCCCTCACGTCCAACTTTTGGCTCGCCGCTGTTTCTACTACTTGCAGCAGATCCGGACGGTGAGGCGGTCTTTGAACACTGAATCAGCCAAGGCTCTGGTATATGCATTGACTGCTAGTCGTCTTGACTACTGCAACAGCGTGTTGTACCGGATAAACACCAGCGCTGCAAAAACTCTGCAACCAGTTCTACACTTGGCCGCTTGACTCATGACGTGGAAACGGAAGTCTGACAGCATCACACCGACACTTAGATTGATTGAGTAGGGTTTAACGTCCCACTAAACACACTCACAGATGATCTGCACTGGTTGCCAGCGTCACAGAGGATTGTTTACAAACTACGTATTATCATCTACAGCTGCCTGCATCAGACTGCGCCAAAGTAGCTTCAACAGCTGTACGTGCCAGTCACAACCACCGCCAGTCGTCGTCACCTGCGCTCAGCTGCTCGTGGAGACTTACAAGTGCTAGCAACAAGAACTGTCACCTTCGGGCCCCGCAGTTTTGCCGCGGGTGCCCCTAAACTTTGAAACATTTTACCACCTGCACTCCGAGATTCGACACTGACACAGTTCGGCAGCTGGCTAAAAACTCATTTGTTCTGTTTAGCCTACGGACGCGCCTCGTGACTGCTTAGGCTGTAAGGGTTGCGCGTTATAAATCTGCACACATACATAAACAAGATGAGTAAGGGAGCAGATAAGTAAGGAAAAAGTGAAGATTAAGTGGGAAAGCAAATGATGGAAACAAGCAAACAATATATATACAGCGCCGAAATCAACAAATGAATCAAGGTCGCTTTATGCCTCAGAGCCTGCATGCGGCCTTATATATCTCACCTTTGGGGTTATAATTTATCACACATTTTCACTTATGCAAGTTTAGTGCTGAGTTCATCAACATTAGTTGGAGAACATTACTGTTCAGTGCATCTGTTAGCTGTACACTCTGTCAGTATGTGACACAATGACAGACGTCAACACAAAATGTAGACAGGCAAACTTTATTTCAAGAAATAGCGAATATGTTACTTTAACAAAATATAAAACTCTGCAAGTTCATACTTTATCGGGGGCCATTGTTGGACACCTCCAATTGTACAGGTAGTATTGCAGATTGCCGTCGCCAATGCCAAACTTAAGTGGCTCAAGAAACTCTTTGTTCTGCATGAGATCAAGCGCGTTGAAGACATCAAAGCCCATCTATCAAACAACACACAGAACATACGACGGCCGCAGGACAAAGCGGTGAGCATTGGAAATCTGATTCACACAATACGCGCCAAAATCGCACTTTGCGCGATTTTGGATCGCGTACAGTCACGGCGCCAACATGTTTCACACCAGCATTAATTCGCCGGGGAGAGGATTATTCATGGGGTGACACATTTCAACGACGCCTGCCAGCTGCAGCTTTCCATGGCCATGCTGCCAAGACAGGACCGGCCATACTGTCAACAACCGCACAGCACGGCACAGACACATGGCGCAGACAGACGGAACAGACGCACATCAGCCAAATTATAGATACCGGTCTTCATTTTCACATCCGTTTTGCAGGTGAACCTGGGTAAGCTGGTTCCCCTTTCTTTCTCCACTGTTTCAGAAGAGAATCTTTGGGACAACTGGCACTGGTTTTTTTACGGGCCAAGCATCCTTACTGTCACTGAATTAACAGTGTCAAAGCACTGCAGGAAACAAAAAGTACTGGCCAACACCAATGTCATGGCCCCACCATTCTTCATCCATCACAGGACTCCCGACGGCTTGGCATTGCTCCCTTTACACTGATGCCAGAACCAACTAATTTACTGTAAAATCTCGAGTGCAATATGCACAGTTTTGACATTTGTTACCCATCTCAAAGGGGGTGCATATTATACATCTGAACTCATTAAGCCAGCCAATTTCCCAGCAATGACAAATGAGGCCAGGGTGAGTTGACAGTGAAGGTCCGCTTACATCACTGGCTCAGTTGCTCCTGTTGTTTATGGCCACAAAGGCCTACCTGACATTCTAGGACTTAACAGTTGCTATCGGTGCCCTTCCCACAGACAACTGATAGAAGATTGACATTACCGTCACATGTGAATAGATAAACTGCAGAGATAGATGGCCATCATTCCATGGTCACCGTACTCTACATCGGTTGCTTCTCATCCCCTCGCCAGCAAACTCTCCCCGTGCATGATCGTGGCCAATCCATTAGTATGATGGCCGTGACTGTGGCAACTGGGCAAGTGATGATCGCAACACAGAGAGACAAATGCCCACTGGCACTGTGAAAAGTACAGATGCGTATTATAAGTGAACTTAAATTTTTTCCTTCAAATTAGCGCTTAAATTTGGCTTGCATATTATACAAGAGTGCATATTATACTCGAGATCTCACAGTACACAGAAACACAACAAGATTTCAGATTTCATGAATTCATAGAGAACAATGCCCCTCACTGAGTTCTGGATGAGTGTCAGCCATCAATGGCATCATCATCATCAGCTGGATGTCTCTTGCTGCAGCATTGGGACCCGGTGTGATTGTTAAAACTTACTAGATGCACATTGTAGTCCTCGTTATTTGTCAGTCTTTTCATTTTCCCGCCAGATTTCTCCTGGAAATTACTTTTACACCCCAGAGGACATCAACGGCAGTGACGACATCCATGTATGGCACTTACAAGTTGTTAATACAGATCAACAGTTGCTGGAGGAAGTACAACACAAAATCTCAATAATGCCAACTGAAAAGGCAAAGCAGTACTTACATTAATATCAGTGTCAGTCGCAGATTTATACATTAGATAATAGTTATCTGCTACATCCGATATAACAGACATTTTTCAGGTGAACATGGTTCAGCCAGTTCCCCACGGTACTCTCCTCCATGTGTTTTGGAACAGAATCCCTGGGAATAAATCACGCAGGTTTTCACAGGCCGAATGCACTTCCACTCAGCCAATAAACAGTGACTGAAAGAAACATATAGCAGACAAGGCAATCGTAGATGTCAGACTTTGCCCGTGCAGTGCACTCCCATCACCCCCTTCCCGGCCGATAGCTCGCATCACCTGCACTCAGAATTTTCCGGATTCCTATTTACGCTTGCCTGAAAATCCCTTCTGCCGTATGACATTACTGGCGACTGAATGATCCTTTTTGCAGCGGACGCAGCAGCGACCGCTGCAGCAAAGATTGCCAATGCTTTTGAATGGCCCGGACAACCCCAAAATTACTCCTTCCTCTGTTGGAGCAGGACTGAGCCACGGCCATAGGCACCATGCACAGAAAAATTGGCAAAGATCGCACGTGTGGTTCTGGAGATACACTCGCAGACAGACAGACACGCAGACAGACACAGACGTGCTCATCACAATACTTTGCCACCGCTACTGCGGGCGAAGTAATAACTGCAAAATAACCTCCGACGCAATACACCACCAGTAACCTGTAAAGCCGACATACTAACACTCGTTAACTACAGCTTACATTCTTGGCGGCGATAAGTGCGTCCTGCATAAGTTCAATCCACGGCGTGCGAGTGCTGACGTTGTAGAACGCGTATGCTGCCTTGAGTGTCTTGTGGACCGGATGATGCATCACAGTCGACGGCAATGTGTAGAAACTCACAAAGTCAGTGATTTCGCCTGCCACCTGGAACAAATCGTCGCTAGATCTCATTACTCACATAGCTCGGCATTATTACTGCCAATTATCACTATCATCAACTACCTCTGTTTTGTGAACCTGGGTGAGCTGGTCCCCTGGTTTTACTCCACTTGTTCTGTACAAAAACAGTTGGAAATAAGCGGCACATTTTTATGGGCCACGTCCATGTCCTTCCTGTCACCCAACAGTGTTAAACAATGTCATGCATGACGATGATTTCGGGAAATAGCCGAAAAATAACTATACTAAAAAGACCACTAAACTTCTACTTTTTAGCATTTTGCGGTGTAATTTATCAAAATTTATTACACAGATGGGTTCATATTGCCATAAGCAGCTAGAAACTACTTTTCATCTATTTGTGAAAAACCGTTGCATATCACCTCAGAAGCTTATTACCATCATTTTCAGTGTTATTACCTTCGCCACAGGCCACTGAAAAATAGCTTTTTGACTCAAGTTTGTCCGTTTCTTAGCATGATAAGTAAAGAATGGGTAGATTTTCATGAAATTTGAGGAATGGTAGATCACGGACCAGAGAACAGTCTATTACATTTTGAAACATTAGGGATGAAGGGAAGGGCTAGCACACTAACAGCACTCTGGAGAAGTTTACGGAGTAGGACTGCCCACTAGTCAACATTAATATTAACAATACAACTTCACTTCATGAATTAACTTGACTAGTTGAACTTGCCTTCAGTGCTTTGACACTGTTGGTTGGGCATCAGGAAGAGCATGCAGACTGTAAATAAATGAGTGATGAGATACTGGCATGGTTATCTGTCTGGAGCGAGGTGCAAATGATTTGCACATGGTCCAACTGATGCCAGTGCCACCCCCATCATCTCTTGATTCATTAAAATCCAGACTGGTTAAACCTTTCTGATGTCAGCTTACCCAGGTTGTAATGGAAAACAGGCCATTAACTGGGTGTCTGTCTGAGGTCATACTAAACGGCCAACATCTAAAACACCACCCACACCCTGTCGACCTCGGCATCACCAGTGAGTTACAAGCAGCACCTCGCACAGACAGCCAATGTGGTGAAGAGTTCCAACAGCCTCCTTATTAAACTTACAAACTCCAGCTGGCATGATGATGCCAACACCTTACAGTCTTCTGCAATGGCTCTCCATAGCAGAGTACCGTAGCCAAGTCTGTGAATGTTCATTGCTGATTACAGTGCTAGCAGCAGTAATGCAAGTCAGTTACACAAAACACTAAGTGCACACCCAACGGCAAATACCTTATTCTGTTTACAGCATTCTGACAAAGCAACTTACCTCAACGACATAACTATCAACAATGCCCTGACGTGGCATAAACCAATGACAAAACTCCTCTTCTGTGTAGACAGGTGCCAGCGTGAACTTGCCAAGATACTGTCCACAGCAAACAACCACGGACACTACAAGTAATTCCGCGCTAACTACAAAATACCAAATTCAGACGCAAAATGTCAAACAGACTTGACGCCACCAGCCATGCATACCTCAGTCACAAGTCGAAAAGCTAAAGGAACATCTGCTTGTGTCAACGTACGAAATCCGGTTACTTTCGGTGTCTGCAAAATCACAACAATGGCGCAGATTTCGTTAAATGTGAAAAATGCCGATATTATATGATACTCACAGGTGCCAACACAAACAGCCAATGCGGTACGGAGATGGTGCAGGTAACACTGTTGAGGAAAACTCTAGCGTCTTCTCTCCCTAATCCGAATGCGCTAGGTGCCTTCAGTGCTTTGACACTGTTGGTTGGGCGGCAGGAAGGGCATCCGGCCTGTAAAAAATATGGGGGAATGGTGGAGGTGGGCACTGGTTAGACCGGATGGAGTGGCGCCCAGCCAGATGGTCAGTGTGTCTGCCTCTGTTAATCTTCCCTTGCACCATAAAGTCCAGAAGTTCTCTTCTGGCACCGGCTCACCTGGGTGGTCCCGGAAAAAGGGCCGTAAAACGG
>Ga0056133_10000289_pt1 | contig 11599 bp, 8 predicted proteins | sample WorMetGr2BELIZE1_FD_67351 | JGI IMG/M metagenome (GOLD analysis project Ga0056133, IMG submission 67351) | Marine gutless worms symbiont microbial communities from Max Planck institute for Marine Microbiology, Germany - Inanidrilus... ... | reverse complement strand
CACTCATCAACACATCACAGCCAAGCACCACTCATCAGCACATCACAGCCCAGCACCACTCATCAGCACATCACAGCCCAGCACCACTCATCAACACATCACAGCAAAGCACCACTCATCAACACATGACAGCCAAGAACCACTCATCAACACGTCACAGCCAAGCACCACTCATCAGCACATCACAGCCAAGCATCACTCATCAACACATCACAGCCAAGCACCACTCATCAGCACGTCACAGCCAAGAACCACTCATGGCACAAAGGAGCTAACAACATGCATAGCAACTAACTGTAACAACTGCACGCCCGCTGTTCCAGATACCGTATATGAGATATCCAGTGCGAGCTGATACCTCGAGACTGTGACAGTCACGAGACAGACGCCCGTTTAACGGCCTCTTTAACAGGACAACCTGGGCCAGCTGGCACCAGAAAGGCTAAACCATGGTGGACTTTAATGAAGAGATGATGGGTTGGCAGTGGTATCAGCTGGACCATATACAAACTAGAATGTGGCCAATGCCCAACGTGATGGTCGCCCTGTCGAACATAGGTGGCGCCCTCTGTTCAATGACGCAAAGTATGGCTGATGCTCACTACTTGACTGCCATGCAGTAACGCTGCCAAGAGGCGAAAGCCGTTGAAATTAGCTGGGGTGCCCCGAACTACCAGGCCGATCTCAGCTGCTAGTAGGTCGAAGTTCACCATATTGTGGTGACATCTGGAGGAGATATTGCTGCTTAACAAGTTTTTTTCCGACGGTCGATACGTGTATGCAAATCATTTGCACCTCGCTGCAGGCAGATAACGATGCTAGTACCTCACCACTCAGTTTTTACAGGCCGGATACCCTTCCTGCCACCCAATCAACAGCGTCAGAGCATTGAAGGTATTAATGTTAATGTGTAAATAATATTTAGAATTATGATAATATATGTATTTTTGTCGGTGTTGACTGCAGGCCACAGTGCAGCCATGACTACATGACCATGGCCAGTGACGGGCCATGTGGAACTACGTCCTTGCTGACAATGCACAGCTACTTCGTGCCACACAGTAATGCATAGCCAGTCGTGCATTATTCATTGGCCTACAGTGCATTATGTGGATAATTCACTGTAGGTCAGTTGATAATGCACGGCTTCTGGCTGTAGCACGAGTTGTCGCGGTTGACTGACAGTGCATTTGCATGCTGGAAGTAATTGACATGTGGCCTGATGGACGGCATTACTAATGGTATTCTACTTGAGATCTTGCAGCCGTGGTACACGATGGCAACCCTACGGTCTTACCTGCCATTTCTCATCGACTTCCATGACATTCGGGATTGCGGTGTAAACGTCGTCGGCAGTGAGCCGCTGCGAGGTGGTTGCAGTCAGCAGCAGGTCTGTGTATGACTTGGGTATCAGCTCGGCGATGAGACGATGATTCCACACCAGACTCTGGTCCGACTCGACTCTCTGACCGACGGACGGCCACTTGAGGTGCTGGCGGTTCTGACTCACCGCAAAATAGCCGTTGACGTGGACCGGCAGGCCAGTGGCACTCCGCTCCTGCATCGCCAGCGGAAGAAAACAGAAGATTTTACCAGACGGCGGAGGACGACTCTCCTGGCGCTCCGCCACAGAGCTGTCATCGGTGTTGGCCAGTGACGGCTTCCTTTCAACGTCATCAAGGTCGATGGCGGTGCCGACGAGTGGAACGGCGGACACAGTCGGGTTGTCTCGAAGTTCCGTCAACTCCTTTGATGCCTTCCCGCCAGCAACAAACTCATTCACCCAGTAACGATACGTCTTCTTCTCAGCACTCTTGCCGACGTCAAATTTCTCCGTTTCAACAACGAGCAGATAGCTTGTACTAAATGACTCGCTGCAGCGGTTTCTAATGGCGTCAACGACGCAGCAGCGACTTTGGCGGACGGCCTCACGGCAGCCAGGAGACAGACTGACTCGGAACTGGACAGTCGCCGCAGTGCAGTGATCGTCACGGACCAGCACTTCAAGACACTCCACGTTCTTCAGAAATATCAACAGCAGCCTCGCGTCCAGTTCAAACTGGCGCAGTAAAGCTTCCAGGCGTTCATGGGAGTACGTGGTCTGGCTCAACTCCGACGGAGAACATCTGAGTGGAAAGCGGAAGAGCGTACCAGGGTAGTGACCTGCTTTCAGCACTTCCACTGTTGAGCCACAAATGCCGCTGGAAAACGGTGCAAACTGGTCTGGAATTCTCAGCAGGTCATCGCGACGTTCATGTAGATGCCACAAATAGCCGGACGTGCGATCTCCCTGATAGAGAAAATATTGCTCGTGAGGATCAATAAAGAACAGACGTTGTCCACTGAGCACACTCGGCAAGTCTGCAATGTAACAAAAATGTCAGCCTTCAGTTAGAGAATATAACAAGCACTCAGCTGTTAAAATTTTAAATAAATTTTTAAATAAAATAAATAATTAAATTAAATAAATCTTTTAAATAAATAAATAAAAAGACTGACAGCAGCAGCAGTGATCAGTCGATTTATAAAGTCCATTAGTGTTCCACAACAATTGCTGTAGTGATGAAGTCTTTTTTACTGCTTCACTCTTCCAGTAGGTAACTTGATAGGCATCAGAAGTATGTAAACAGTAAGTAGGATTATGATTTTAACTTCAGTTTCATACAAACGACTGCTTCTAACTCTTCTCCATCACCAAACAGTGATGCTCAGACTGACATGGGCTGCCTCCGTCCCTTGTCCAGCCAATGCCACTCACAGATGCCAGCTTATAATCAAGTGCACTGATAAAACTATAAGTTATTATTTTTAAAATAATTTAAAACAAATACATTTAACATAAAAACAACTGAGTACTCAAGCTCTCAAGCTGTTTCAAGCTCTAGCAGCTTGAGTAGCAGTACTTGGCACAGCTGTAACTGTAACAACAGTCTACTGTCACCGATTTATAGCCGCAAGTAGGGAGGCACAAAACCCCATGTCACTAAATTCTGTTATCTGTAATAAGCATACACGGAAGATGGGGAATGACATAGGTCTGCAGAACACGGAGATGACATGAAAGGTTATGGAGAGATTGCTGATGAGACGGCAGTGTGGAACAGCCGTGTTGCTCCATGTGTTCTCAGAACACATGGAAAGACTAAGATCTAACGTAAGGTGATAAGCACGCATCAAAATCAAACAACTGCCGTAACTGGTATACAGTTACTCAATGTCATCTGATAACAGATATGATATTACCATGATATTAACTTGTTCACTCACACTGATGATGAATGTAAACTGCAGAAAACAAAAACTCTACTATCAAGCCGACGGACCGATTTGCCTTCATTTTTTTGTGAAAAAGGGCCATAAAAAAAGTAAACTTTAAACCGATAGCAATTTTTAAAGGCTCTGTGACAAAAACATAAGAAATGGTAAATTTTGTCATACCAGTCATGTGAAAGACAGACTTAAAACCGAGTCCAAATCGTCCAATTTTCATTCCATCTGTTTCCTTGATGCTGTCTTGCAGCATGCGAATACCCGTCCAGTCATGTTCTGTGAAAACTGCATCGTTGTAGGCATACAACGCTGGACCCTGTGTCAAGTTCACAACATATGCACAAGGACAGTTATCAACCAATCAATGCTATCTTTTGACTGCTGCAACCGCAACCCACAAACATGACAATTGTAGACTTCACCCCGGTGAGTCAATCCGAGTATATGCCCTATTAGTACTGCCTTCGCTTTGTCGATCAGATGATCATCACACACCACACAACCGTTTTACGGCCCTTTTTCCGGGACCAACCTGCACCGTCTCCGTACCTTGGTCAATCAGATGACGTCATCCACAAAACTAGACATACATAACGTATTGCAGACTGTCACACAACTTATTTGTTTATTAAAAACGACAACATTCTACACAGCATAAGAGTTGGAGTTAGAGGAATAACGGAGAATAACAATAAAGCATGAATAGTGAAATTAGCATTGAATGTAAAAATAAAAACACATTAATAGCAGTCTTTGAACAGCATTCTTATGATACAACTGCTACTATAAAGATGTTCTTGTTTCACTTGTGAGAGAAGCACTGAGTCACGGCCACAGTTAACATGCAGAGAAAATTTCTTGACATACGGACATGTCATTTTTGAGACACACGAGCGGGAAGACATATAGACACGCTCAGTTTGGTTGGCAAGTTCAGCCGATTCAGCTGTATGCCAGAGTTGATGAGAGTTGTTTTGATGGTTTATTCACAGGGATGCTCACCAGTAATGAACAAACAGTCTTGCTTGATCCCTGACCACAAGAACATCGCCATAGCTATGGCAACCAAGTTCTGTAATAAAAGGACAAATTCGAGCCCAAGGCAAAGTTTTAAGGCTGAGGCCACTGTCCCAAGGTGGAGGCTGAGGCCAAAATTTTGGCCCTGAGGCGAGTCTCAGCTGAAGGTTATCATCGTGTAGCATGGTAGTGTTGTAGGGTGACCAGACAAGCCAATGCAGAATGACAAAGTGTAGTATGGTGGCCACTAGGATGGCAAGTGTGTTTGTGTTCATCTGCATTAGTCAGACAGCAAGAGCCATAAACTTCAGTGTTGCTGGCATATAATGCAAAGTAATATTACCTAAAATGTTGGTCATAAACAAGAGCTCAAAGGCTGGGTCCAAGTTACTGGGTGTACACTGTACAGTGTGTACTGGGTCCAAGGTACTGACTGTACACTTGTGGAAGTAGAATGTGTACTGGGTGACTCAGAATGAGTCAACTGTCTCCTGTCACTCTGGTGTAACCTTTCCAGCTGACTACTGCATTACAATTTGATGTATATCAGTCTGAATTTAAACCTGAAATGCAGCCATGTCAGGATGATGCAAGTGGCAACACCCATAACTGTGACGGTCATAGACAAACTTGACTTCAGTTGCACCAGCGTCCTCTGCATTCTGCAGTAACTCCTAAACACACACACACACAAACTCACCAGTTCACTACACACATTTCTACAAAATCAGAAAAAAAGAATACTGATTGTTACACCTCGAAGAAACATGGGAAAATTTTCCCGGAATTCTGCAGTCGACGTTGGTCAATTCTGCGGCACAAAATTGTGACAATTTGCTAAAATTGTCGCAACTTTTTCCGACAACTTTATGCCTTCAAACATATTGCTGTTTCGTGGTTTGTAAGTTACACAGAAAGTTGTCCAATGTTACTTAAGACAGACAGGAAGTATTTGCACTAAAATTCATCATAGTTTGACTCTAGCCATGAACTTGTATGTAACCATCCGATGATGTTTATACACAGTTTAGTCAATAGACAGTTGTCTGACCTCAACTAAAACTCAGTACTCTAGTTGTAATGCGTTGGTCTCGATTAGGGCTGCTGAGAGTACTCGAGTACTACTCGAGTAGTAAACTACTCGAGTAATTTTTTTACTACTCGTGTACTCGTTAATTTCTATTTCCGGTTGCAAATTTCCATTTATGGTTGCAGTTTTTTTGCAGTCAATTGACAAATTGTTGGAATTTATGCAAACTTGGGCCTTCACAATTTCACTTGCAACATGCCAGCCTGGAAATACGAGGTTAAAAAATCACGCTTGGTCAAGGCCCTAACCCTTCGGGGTTCCAGGTATGCTGACCCACCAGTCTATCACCCCCTTTTTCGTCATTGGCAGCTTGTATTAAAGTACTTCCGGTATTAACGAGTACTCGAGTACTCGGATGAGTACTCGAGTAGACAACTACTCGTTAGCGGCAGCCCTAGTCATGATCAACGAGATTAACCTACATTAAGCCCAGTTAGTACTGGGATGGGTGACCACGTCCAGGTTCGACTCCCAGGGGCGGCACTCTATTTTGGTATGTAGCCAGCCACCTACGCAGAGTCAGCCTTCTATCCTCCGTGGGATGGTAAACTGAGTACCAGCCAAAGGGCGGTGATGCTCTGCGGCTAGGGAGTAAAGGAAGGTATGACTTGTTTGCAGGTAAAACTGTGTGTTGCAATATCTGAGCGCTTTGAAAAATGCATTTAGTATTTAAAAGCACTTTATAACTGTCCAGGTTTACTTTACTTTACCTAGTGTGGTCAATGTAAACAAAACAGTCAGACATAATGAATTTCTCCTAGTTATTGCAGTAGTTGTAGCTACTGTTAGCTACTGTTATTACCTCCGCCAAGGAGGATATGTTTTCCTCATTGTCTGTCTGTCTGTTTGTTAGCAACTTTGCGCAAAAACTTCCAAACGGATTTTTATGAAATTTTCGGAAGGTTGGTAATGGACCAATTGAACAAATGATTAAATTTTGGTGACACTATGGATCACCATCTGGATACAGGGATTGTTTTCCAGATTCGTCACTATTATGAGATGGAAAATGGTATCAACTGACTGTGCTGCACTATGCTGCAGTGCTGGGCACAGCAGGCATCACTGTAGCAACTATGACATCACTACGTCACCAGCCCTTGGCAAAGGTATGCACTGTCCCAGGGCTTCTAGTAGTTATTCTGATTTTGTTACAGTAGTATAGAGCAATCATTCTTCTATTTATCTGCCCCATAGCTATAGCATATAGCATAGGACAGATTATAAATTCAGATTCTCTGTCACAGCGTGTCTGTCTGTCTGCCAGCACTCTTACGGTCGCATTTCTTGATTGATTTTTGCCTAAAGTTGCAACCACTGAAAGTAAGAACGATGTCATTGAGAGTCATCATTGCACCACCCCTTCCCCCATTTTGCCCTCAAAACCGCCATTTTAAACCAATAGGTCCCGAAAATCCTTGCAAACATAAATATGCCAATTTCTGCCGTAAATGTTCAATAATTGCTGGAATTTCCGCACCATATAGAGAAATTGAGCTCGAGGTACACAGCCTGATGCATCGTGACTACAATTCCCAACGAATCATTGTAACACTCAGACACTACAAACTAGCAGTCAAACTGTGGAAATTGTTCCAAAAACGGCATGTTTTGCACTAATTTAGCAATAACCACCGAATTTTGTGATTTTGCAACCAACTGTCCAATTTATAAAAAAATGCAAGATCGCAAGGTCACAAATTTCTTCAAGGTTTAGCTTATGTAATTCTGTTTCATTACAAACTATACAATTATACACGACAATAATACTAGTCAATCATTAGTTTGCCTGACATGCCCATGATTTAAAAACATTAAAAATCACATGGGCTAATAACAAACAAGTGAGTGTTTTCAGTTTACAAACCACTCCTATCACACTACATATGATTTCATCATATACAAATACAGTAGTTGTTATGCACCACACAAACACAAAAAGTACGAACTAGAACACAACTAACTAGAATGTGGGCCGATGCCCAACATAATGGTTGCCCAGCCAAATATACGTGGCACAATCTGTAAAAGCTCCATAATTCCATTCCTTGTACCATGCTGCAAAGTTTGGCTGACGTCCGCTGCTGGAGTGGCGTGCAGTAACGTTGTCAATATAGGCGAATGCAAGAGTTGGACGAAAAGTGAATTTTGCATGTGGCAAAATTCCGTCAGGGGGCAAGAGCCTCCAAAAATGTATATATATAGCGTACCAGCCTAGGAGATGGCCAAAGATTGTGCAAAGTTTGGTTGGCCTCCAGTGAGCGATGTCGCTGCAGTAATGAAGCCAAGATGCAAAAGCTGTTGAAATTTGCTGGGGTGTCCCAAACTCCTGAACCAATCTCAGCCATTAGTGGGCCGAAGTTTGCCATAGTGTGGGGGGGACATCTGGAGGAGATATTGCTGTTTAACATGGTTTTTTCCGACTGTCGATACATGCCTTACTTGCGAAGACATAGCTCGACAAAGTGGTGCGATAATGCGCAAATGGCAATTTTTTGCGTAATTTTTGCGTCCTATATTCCTAGTGAGCCACGTGCAGCATATTTCAGACCTGCATTCTAAATTTGCACTAAAGCCACACCATGTGTGGAAGTATGGTAGACATCCACTTTGCGACTGCTGAGAATAGGCAAGGAAAAAGAAGGAAGTAACCACAGCTGCAAAATATAATGTCCGCATCTGCTATGCAGGGCAGCCATAAATATATTAAATGCAATAATAACATACAATATTTAGGACTGTTATCAGAAAAAGCATACATGCCTTTAAAATCTGTCCACTGTCTGGATACTGATCAAGAATAGATCTCAGCTGTTTAATCAAACTTGGGCGAATAAGCCCGTAGTCTTCCTCATTAGCTTAATACACCAAAACATCAAAATAAGCAAACTGCACAATTGTTATAATCTCCAAGCAAATAAGCAAATGACAATGGTTAAAGGAATTGTTAAAGGTGATATGCAATGGTTTTCACAAAACTGATGAAAAAGTAATTTTTAGCTGCCTACTGCAATATAAACCCATCTGTGTAATAAATTTTGAAAAATTACGCTGGCCACAAAATGCTAAAAAGAAGAAGTATAGCAGTCTCTTTAGTATAGCTATTCTTCGGAAATCATCGTCATGCGTGACGTCATATCAGGATGCACTTATTCGTTTGCGTTGTTATTAAAATTCCGTAAGAAGTTATTTTACCAGTTTATGTTTTTTAAGAACCTATTTATACGTTTATCGTTATGCCTATATGTTTTTACATGATCGGTTGTCAACACTCAACACTCAATAGGCTGTTTGGCTGTGTTTTCCTGGTATGACGTCATCACTTGCGAAAAGTAAACAAATCATCGGTGCGTACTTTCAGACGCTTTTTTCTACAATTTTCTTATTGTTTGATGTTCCTCAATATTCAAAAACATTTGATTGTATTAAAGACATACGACCAGCAATTTACTATAACAACCAAATAATCATTGCATATCACCTTTAACAATCAATAGAAACGGCCTCAAGGATCCATGAAGAGAAGTTGTTTATTCGTTTATTGAGTATTGCAACCACCAAAGCAGCTGGATCACGCGTATGCATGGTAGCACAATACACAGTGTTAGAAGCCAATGCACCCCTACCCCTCCCAAACCCTTGGACCAACTTGGATGCCGTTTCAAATACATCAGGACATCTGACCACGGAGTCAATATGCAAAATGTGATTAAAATTGTTTCAGCCGTTGCCGCTCTGCACATATGAGAAGAAACGGGTTTGCGTGTGGGTTGTTTTGTTAACATATTTGTCTGTCTATCTGTCTGTCTATCTGTCTGTCTATCCATTCTTCGCCACGCCTACAGGTAACATTTTAGGGCGATTTTAACGCTCAATGTCACAAATGACGTGCATTGTAGCCTGCTTCACTGCTTTCCATGCTAGCTTACTGATTACAGGTTTGTCAAATAAACGGCATTGCTCCATTTCTGACTGACTCAGTGACCTACTGACCGATAATAAGATTCGCTGTCCCTGGAAGCAAATACAAGTTATTTTTGTGGTGGTTGGTTTGCTGTGTGACTGCCGCCCAGTGCCACAAATTATTCTTCCACTGGGCGGCAAAAAAACCCACTAGGAGGCATTTTTGCCACCCAGTTACAATGCTAAACGAGGCTATGGGGAAAGCTGGGTCCCCATCTAACACAAAGTCCCCTGGGCCGAGGCCTACCTCCACACCAAGTGGCATCTTAATCCATCAAGCCATTTGGCCACAACAGGTATGGGCCGAAAATTGGGGGGCTGTGCCCCTTTAGGGGAGGGAGAGCTGGGTCTCCATCTAACACAATGTGGCCAGGGCCGAGGCCTACCTGCATGCCACGTTTCATCGTGATCCATCCAACCATTTGGCCACAGTACACCAACGTCACATACAGGAAAGACAGACAGACAACGGTCTGATAGCATAGGGCGAACCATTTTACAAGCGGTCGCCCAAAAGGGTATAAATAACAAAAAATGTTGATTATATTTTACCCATTCGGCCAGAAGACTCCTTTGGACAGATGTGCACCAAATTTAGCACAGCTGTAGGGGTCGCCGACGTAATCACCTGTGACAAATTTTTTCATGAGTTGAGGGCTGTCGATTCTGTATGGGGTCGAAAATTACCCTTTGCCACTGATTATGCCAGTCGCCGTTAACATTGGGCTGGCGCTACCGTGCAGCCCGTGATCCACAATATATGTGACTGTGTAACATCCTCCACCACAAGACTGTTCGCCAATGACACAGTTGAATACCGCCGCATTACATCATGTGACGATGCTGATGCCCTCCAACATGACACAGACACTCGGCAAGGGTGGACGGATACATGGCTCATGCAATTTAACCCATCCAAGTGCCAAATGCTGAGGATAACACTGAAGCAAAAACCAGTCAAGGCATCTTATACAATCAGTGGCTAGACACTCAAGAAAGTAGACTTGGTTAAACTTCCTGGTGTGGACACTGACTCTAAACTGACCTTCAACAATCATGTCGACTCAATCTGCGAACAAGCTAACAGTACCATGCTTTTTTTCCCGGAACCTGAGGTCTTGCACCAAAGGTACTTGCTACATAAGCTACACAACCTACTGTCGAGTACGCTTCCACTGTCTGTGTCTGGGACCCACACATCTGCAGGAACACCAACAAGCTTGAATAGGTCCAACGCCACTCTGCCCGGTATGTCACAGGCAACCATGATTATAACTGCAGTGCCACCAGAATGGTTCAACACCTGGGATGGCCAACCTTGGAACAGCATCGCCGAAACAGCCGCTTGACTATGAGGTACAAGACCCGCAATCACCAGGTCAATATTGCCTTCTCATCCAAGTTCAGTCTGTCACAGAAACCAGAGGCCATGCCTTTCGTATTGTGCAGCCACAATGCAGCTGTGTCGCATACTCAACTCCTTCTTCTCAAGCAGTACCAGGGATTGGAACGTGTTACCTACTGACCCATCAACCTTCCACACTATCGATGCCTTCAAGACTCTCCTGAACACCAAAGCATCGTCTCAGCATTGCTTTCAACATCATCATGTTCATCCTGCTAGAAGTGTGGCGTACCTGGCCACTGTATGTTTATCCTCCATGAGAGGTTACACTTTTATGGAAAAAGAAGAAAGTAAAGAAAACAAGAGCTCAGCAGTAGCTGAGATGGGCGACCGTGGCCACAATAGACATGGCCCTAAAAGAGGGGGAGTGCTGTGCCCCTTTCCCGGAGCACTGGGAACCCGTCTAATACAATGTGGCCTCCGCGGAGGTCTACTTTCGTACCAAGTAGTGTCTTCATCCATTCAGCCGTTTGGCCACAATTAGACCTCAGAGTCGCCACCGTTAAGTCGACTTAGTCGACTTGGCCGCTCCAAGTCAAGTCAAGTCGTTTCAACTTTCAGTTCCAAGTCGCCGCCAAAATTTTCTACTGAAGTCGCCGCCGAATTTTAGGATAATATTCACTTACAGTCAGAATACAGTGTGAACTTGCAATAGACAGCATGCATCACGTAGTTATGTACTGGCAGTGGTCTAGTGGCAATTTTGGAATAAAGGGAACGCTCATTTTCATCCCGTCCCTCCCTCTATCTTCCCGTCCCTCCCTCGGTTCCCTAACCTCCTTTCCCTCCATCCCTATTACTAACCCTTTTCTTCCCCTTGCCCTTCCGCCCCTCCCCGAATAACAGCTAAGGGG
>Ga0056133_10000288_pt1 | contig 11602 bp, 9 predicted proteins | sample WorMetGr2BELIZE1_FD_67351 | JGI IMG/M metagenome (GOLD analysis project Ga0056133, IMG submission 67351) | Marine gutless worms symbiont microbial communities from Max Planck institute for Marine Microbiology, Germany - Inanidrilus... ... | reverse complement strand
AGGTCTGAAATGTGCTGCTCGCGGCTTGCTGCAAATACAGGACGCAAAAAAGTCGCCAAAAATCGCCATCTGGGCACCATCGCACAACTTTTTCGGGCTATATCTTCGCAACAACGGCACGTATCGACAATTGGAAAAAACTTGTTAAGCAGCAATATCTCCTACATGTCCCGACAATATGGCGAACTTCGGCCCACTAGCGGCTGAGATCGTTTCGTTAGTTTGGAGCACCCCAGGTAATTTCAACGGGTTTCGCTTTTTGGCAGCGTTACTGCACGGCACTCTAGTAGTGGGCGTCAGCCAAACTGCGGCATTGAACAGAGGGCACCACCTATATTTGGAAGGGCGGCCATCACGTTCTAGTTTTGTAATTTTTTTGACCTGCACTGAACTGGTATATATTATTTGCTGACCTAGGTAAGTAATCAAAATACTCTCCTTGTATTTTTATTACAGTTTAATATGGATGGCAAAAAGCACCAAAATCCGCAGCGCAGCATATGTCAGCATACAGACAATGAATGTCAAAGGATAAGAAAAACCAAGCCAAAGAAAAGAAACAGAGTTGAACAATATTAAGTGGGTCTAAGTGGATGACAGCAAGGAAAAAAAGTTGCACAGGACAGGACAAGAAATCAAGTACGAAAGCACAGACAGCGTGGCAAAGCCGCCGAGCAGCAAACACCAACAAAAGCGCTCAACTCGGCATAGGCTCTCGGTAAAGCATTGAGCTTACAGCATTGCCTAACAGCCCCAGAAAAAAGACGGTAGTTGTTAAACGTCTTGATCACCGTTTTAGAGTTCCAACTGAAACTGCTACCTCAGGTCGCAATTGTGGATTCGGCAAAAAAGCTGAGGATCTGATTTTCCTACATATGAGAACTAATCTGTCTAAAAATTATCCAAATAAACCTTTAACGTCACATGTTAACAGTTTACAATGGCAGAGCACCATCACAGTGTTTTTAAAATGTGCAATGATATTAGAATTGTATAGAGACTTTTGTGTGACATTTTGTAACATCAGTTACGTAACGTCAGTTACGCATTAAAACTGTGCATTAAAATTTAAGCTGTGACATGCAAACTTTATGGAACCTGTTTTGTTCAACCTTAATATATTGTGGTACTATATAAATAAAAGTAGAGTCATATGTTAAGACACTTCAGAAGGTCTTGTAAAATATCATTTCTACAAATAAGGCTCGTCAGATTTTGTAATGCCAGTTACTTCAGTTATAAGTAATAATATTTTAGTTATTGCTTGATATTTTCTCAGAAAGTTTTTCCTCACAGTGCAGTTGTTCCCTCTCTGTATAAAAACAAGAAAAAATGTAGAGATTGGTTTTAAGTTTAAAGTAAATCACAACATTATCATCAAACTTTTCTCCGAATGTAACGTCAATTACGCTGGAATTGCCCATACGTGCCTTAGTTGCGAAGATATTGCACGACAAAGTCGTGCGATGGTGCCCAGATGGCGACTTTTTGGCGATTTTTGGGTCCTTTTCAGAGAGCCACGCACAGCACATTTCAGACCTACATGTGTCAGATGTATGACTAAACTTACTATTACTTTGACCTTCCTTGTAGGGGTTTGAAGTATTGTGATGAGTGTGTTTGTCTGTCCGTATGTTTTCCCACTTGCATATTTAAAAAAAAACACGTCCCAACTTCACAAGATTTTCTTTCAAAGTAGCGATTAGAGATGTGCATTTTAGCACAATGCTTTGAAATGTAGCCATTTGTAGCTTTGTAATACTAACAAGTTGCTTATTTGTTCTGCAATATACCGAGCAAAAACTGTGATTACCTGTTGTGTAATAGCCAATTTTTCTGCTTAGTTGCAATTTTCGTAAGAAAATATCTAGTAATTTTTGTAATTTATGGACTTTATTGCACATTTTAGATTAGTTACCTATTTTATTCTTTTCCGGTTTGACTCAAGACCATTCTTTGGGAAGGTTATTCCGGTACAGCCGTCTTCATGGCAACAAGAGAAAGGTAGCTCTAGCTTCTTGGATATATATTTGAAATAAGTCATAGTAATGATTGTCATGTAATGATAATTTTCAACAATTTTGTTAGCATAACTTGTATCAGTGATGTTGATTGAACATCTGTTGGCGTATATTGACATCTAAGTGTGATAGCATGCACAGATTTAGTCATACTTATCCTGTGTATAATTTTGTTTAAACAATAATCCTTCATATGTAATTTGGTCATTTTTAATTACTGATATCATTTTATATTTGTGACATGACCCTTGTGAATGATTGGCAGTCAGGATCTCAGTATTGCTCAGATGCTGGAACAACAAAAATTAACTCAGAACTATACCATGGGGTCCATCGTGTGTGAGTGTTATAACCGAAACAGCGCTCTAACGAGGAGCGTTATAATGAGGTTGCAGTGTATTTTGTGTCGAGTGGGACGTAAAACTTTAACTCAGTTAATCAATCAGTCCATCCTCACCAGTTTGCACTGACCATTTTGTCATGGTTGCTCAAGGTGGTGGAACACCGCGTCATCGCACGGGTCGTGGAGACAGCGTCGGACATTCAAATCATGCAGCCGCGTTGCCAGTGCATGTGTGCACAATGTCACCGGAAGCAATACGCGACGAGGTTGAAACTCTGAAGACCGACTTCAACGGTCGAGTCACGCAAATACTGTTTGATTCGATGCTGTGTGCATACTACATGGGTTGCGTGCCGCTGTGCTTTGCACAGGTACCGTACATGTGATGTCTCTTTTAAAATCGTCGTTGTAAGCTGTTTGTTGAAAAATGTCCTTGATGGATGATAGCAGACTAAGAAACAGTCCCTTCAATGTAGTCAGCAACAGCAAAATGGCATCATAGAAATATACAAAAGTTCAGTTTTGCATATTGGCTTGTCAGCTTGCCAATACCATTATGGTTCTTAAGCTTTCATTACTCTTATACTATGTTATATTAGGTTAATGTAATCGGCATAAAGAGAGCAATTCCCCTTCCCTCCAGAATCTGGTGGTAGATAAAGGGTAGATGAGGCCAGCGGGTGGTTTTCTGTGTCTGAGGTCAGTGCTGTGATTTATATTCAGTATTTTCACACTGTTGGTTAGGTGACAGGAAGGGTATCCAGCCTGTAAAGAACATGTTCCACTTATCTGAAAGGTTTTTTCTGGAACAGGTGGATGAAGACAACTCAGAGGGAACAGACTAACCCAGGTTCACATGGAAAACAGCTGTTACAGTGGAGATAATTGTGGTCATTTGCCTATTGTACTGCAGCATTCATGTATCTGTGTGTTAGCGTGTCTTGTGTGTTACAATAGCTCAGTTGAACAGTATTATTGGCAGCCTCAAAAGCACACACCAGTATTGTATTTGCTTCATTTAATTGTAATAATGAAATATTTGCCTTCAGTGCTTTGACACTGTTGGTTGGGCGGCAGCAAGGGCATCCGGCCTGTAAAAAGTGGTGGAGGTGGGCACTGGTTAGTCCGGATGGAGTGGCGCCCAGCCGGATGGTCAATGTGTCTGCATCTGTTAATCTTCCCTTGCACCATAAAGTCTAGAAGTTCTCTTCTGGCACCGCCTCACCCGGGTGGTCCAGGAAAAAGGGCCGTAAAACGGTTGTGGTGGGTAATTGTAATAATAATATGCATATTCTGTGCTGTAGATATCTGTCATGCATATTTATATTATAAAGAAATACTTTTATATGCATGCTGGATACATTTTGGTAAAAAAGGTTTTAGATGTATATCATTGCTAGGGCTGTAAGTTATTATGGCCGCCCTGTGTAGCAGATGCGGACATTATATTTTTGCCCCGTGGTTTCTTCTTCTATCTTCTTTCTTTTTTCTTTCCTCGCCTAATCTCAGCGGTCGCAGACTGGATGTCTACCATACTTGGACATATGGTGTGGCCTTAGTGCGAATTTAGAATGCAGGTCTGAAATGTACTGCACGCGGCTTGCTGAAATACAGGACTCAAAAAATCGCCATCTCGGCACCATTGCACAAATTTGTCGGGCTGTATCTTCGCAACTAAGGCATGTATCGACAATCGGAAAAAACTTGTTAAACAGCAATACCTCCTCTACATGTCCTGATAATATGGTGAACTTCGACTCACTAACAGCTCAGATTGGTTCAGGAGTTTGGGGCACACCTGCAAATTTCAACGGGTTTCGCATCTTGGTAGCGTTACTGCACGGCACTCTAGTAGTGGGCATCAGCCAAACTTTGCGGCGTTGTGGCGTTGAACAGGGGGCACCACCTGTATTTGGCAGGGAGGCCATCACGTTGCGCATTGGCCCACATTCTAATGTCATCATTATATGTCCAGTTATTTATACTGACATTGTCAAAAGAAGAACAAAAAATGATAGTTTGATCATGTGCGTGGTATTGTCTAATCCTGTTGGTTACATACAGCATCTTAGTGATAACTGTGATACTTGCTGGGTGAGTAATGTGTTCTGCAATCACAGTTGCCAGTTCTGTTTTTGCAACTGTTTTTTGTTTCTAAGTCCATAACGTGTTTTTCAAGTCTGCTATGCATGCGATACTTTTCTGTTTTATCGTAATGTGTAGTATTTATGTCACTTTCATTTGTATTTAGATGTGCGTAATGGTTTGGGAATGGGTACTGACAGAGGGTGCGCCTGCCTTCAGGAGTTAGTTGATAGTCAGGAATAGAAAGGATGTGTTACTGTTGGTGATTTTTCCTGCTTGGCATCAGCACTTTAAGTTCCCTCAAGTTGGCTGGTGGCAAGAAGATCATCTGGCTGGTAAAAGCCTCCTCTGATTACTGCCATTGACTGGGTTCTGTTTTGTGGACATGGCGCATCTTGAAGTAACTCTCAAGAAGAAGGCCGGTTTAACAGAAATTGAAAGTAGTAGTATTTTAGTTAGATGTTCCATCATGACAAGCAACTGCTACTGTAACTTGATTGAGATAATGCACACTAATAACAACTAGATATATGTTCTGTGGTCGCCGCCATTTTGTATTTTTAAAATTTCGAAATTTTAACAGTCAGGACGCTCACGAAGGTCTTACTTTGTCAACGTGCCAAATTTCTTGGCAGTCGGTCAAACCATTGCTGAAATATGGCGAATTTTCCATTTTTTCAAATTGGCAGCCGCAGAAGTCTTACATTTTTAAAATTTTGAATTTTTAACTGTCAGAATGGTCAAGAGGGTTAAACTACGTCACTGTGCCAAATTTTGTGGCGATCGGTCAAACCGTTGCTGAGATATGGCAATTTTTCATGCCCTTTTCTTGTACAGACTGCAGGAGTCATTCCTGAAACCACGTTAGACTTTGTATACTTTACGTTTATTATGTTAATCCATGTTTTAACAGTTTGAGTTTTTATTATTTGAATGAAAATTTGTTATGATTTAGGTTGCAGTTTTTGTTTATACTTTGTGCTATTGTTATTCAAATTTTATTTCTACTTTCAGAAAACTACTTCAGCATTTTTATTTGTTTTAAGCATGGCTCTTTCTACTGTATACATTTGTTGGATAAATATGTGTAATATGTAGGCATATTAGTTATCTTTATATGAAATAAATATGGTGAAGTTATGAAATGCGTGGAATATAACTATAAGACACAGGTGTCAGGACGATGTGCTTTGTAATTTGTACATGAGTGGATATTATAATTTAAGATAATAGGCTAATCTGTGTTCATATCAATCAAAATGACCAGAGTTTTGATGCTTGCATAGTTCATTTTGTGTCATTGTACTAAAATTAGTACTGTGTCCATATTGCTGAAACTAATTTTGCTGCACATTGTGTGCAGTTTGGTAGATATGTTGGTAGTCCAGTATCTCTATGGTAGTTGTGTGATTTAATGCCTCTGTTTCATAAAGGAGTACTACTAAGGAGTACTACGCTGGTGTTGGTTAGTTTCATGGCCAGTACTGTTATTTTGTGCCTGTTAATGAGGTTTACATTAAAGATTACCGATGTTCATTGGTACAACTGAGTTTACTGACTAATCACATTAAGCTAGCAGAGTGGACAATGATGCAGTGTACACATAAACACTAATGAAGCATTAATGATGGAACAGTTGTACACAGTTATAGCAAAGATGTATGTAGTGTTTACCAAATTATGAATCTGCAATGTGCAATCATCAAACATATCAATTTTTATGATAATCACTGATCGGTAAATACATGTTATTACACGTATTTTTAAAATTTCGAAATTTTAACAGTCAGGACAGTCACAAAGGTCAGACTGCATCAGCGTGCTAAATGTGGCATTAGGTCAAACCATTGCTGAGATATGGCGATATATCGCCTTGTGTACAAAATAAATTATGTCATAACATGTACTTAAGGATTAGAAATTATCATAAAAATTGATCTGTTTGATGGTTGCAAGATAAACAATATAACAATGTTCAGCTCTGATCAACCAACCAATTATAAAACACATACTAACAAAATGTACAGCTTGCAGCCATTTCTGACAAAAAGCTGACTGTCCCACTGACTTCGATGAATTCAATTGCAAAAAGTCTCAATTTGTATGATGTTATAACCCTAAAGGTGTGATATAATGTACGAGGGTTGTTCAATAAGTTCCAGGACTCGGGTTGTATTTTACACAACAACAAATACATAAAAACTAGAATAATGTTATTTCTCAACATACACCTGCAGTTCAATACAGCCTTCCTAGCGCTCAACAAGTCGCGTGAAGCCTGCAGCATTGAAATCTTTACCAGTACTGTGTAGAAATTTCAGGACATGCTGCTTCACTGCATCATCATTCTCAAACGTGATTTCACTAAGCAGTTCTTTCAGAGGTCCAAACAATTGGAAATCACTTAATGCCAGATCTAGACTGTATGGCAGATGTGTGAACACCTCTCAATCCGTCTCAGCGATTTTCTGTGTGGTTTGATGAGCCCTGTGAGGGGCGCATTATCCTGATGAAAGACTACACCTTGTTGAAGCCAATTAGGTGGCTTTCCTGCAGATTGCTGGGCGCAGTTGATCAGAAAACAAAGTGTAGTAGTTTGCATTCAAAAGTAATCCCAGGAGGTACAAAATCGACAAGAATAAGTCTGGCTGTCCCAGAAGACGCAGGCATCATCTGCCCTGCTGATGGCTGAACTTTTAATTTCTTTGGAGAAGGAGATGTCACGTGCTGTCAGCCATCGCAAAAACGAGAATACCTCTCAAATACACATGAATGAGACAGTCATCCTTAAACGCTGCAGCAAGTCTGTGATGAATTTCAGCACTGGGAACACCTTCCGCCACCAGAAATTTAATTATTATTCGCCATTCCTGCTGCATGCCTGCATCATCTGTCTCTAGAATAACTCATGATGGCCAGTGGTGCATTGTTCTGCACAACGTTGTATGTGCGTGCATGTGTCTAGAATACGCTGTACTATGACACGTGGTGGGTTGGGCAGCATGTTGGACTAGTCTGGATTAGCACTTTCTTCGTGTTTGCTGTCCACTACTTACCAGCAAAGTACCTGGATGTGTTCCATCGCAGTGCACTTCATCTCGGTCGATGGGTCAAAGTGGAAGGTCGACACGCCCACGTTCCATATACCGCGTCTGTATACAGCCTTTGCTGCACTTTTACGTTATTCGATAGTGCATTAATTTGTTGATGCTGCTGACGCTGATGATTCCAGTTTACTGCAGTTACTCCCACAAGTGAACCTTTGTGATTTGTGCAGCTTGTTCTTACGGATTACGTACAGAGTACGTATATTTGTGTTTGTGTGTGTTGACATTTAAAAATGAAGTTCTGTAATTTTCATACACACTGAAAACTGGAGGGTAGCACATTTGAATTTTGTGTAAAGATTACTTCGACTAATGATATCTTTTCAGTTTGACATTTTGTCAGTATAATTGTTTGTAGTGGATGAGTTTCTGTCGTAAATTTTTATTGAATATTTTTCACATACTTTAATATAATTTTGTGTGACCTTGTGCTGCATCCAGTTTTCATCAGTGTTTCGACACTTTGATTGGATGACAGAAAGGGCAGCTGGTCTGTAAAAACGAATCAGTGCCCATCCTCTAGTTAATTTTGAATTGTCTATCTCGACCCAGTACGAAGATAGGAAAGGCAATGCAAAAAGGTGATTGAAAATAGCATCATTTGATATCACCTGTCAATACAGCACATACAAGTTCCTATTAGCCTTCCATTGTAAGTACATCCCTATCTTGCATCGTTTATGAGATATTGCGAGTTATTGGTCGAAAATTGCTGATTTTAATCTACCCACCTGCATTTGGACAGCCCACAGGGTTATGCCCTTCTAATTTCCGAGAGATATTTGGCAGCAAAAACTATACAGTGTATGGTATATGATGTGGCATTGTTTGCATGATTTTCTGTTTAGCCATTTTGACAAACAGTCATGGCCAACAGCATATACCGCACTAGCATAGTGTCGTGCGGTAAAAATTATTTATGACTTGACAGAGTTACTGCCATGAGTTTGTTGTTTTCCTTTTTTGGGGACACAGTGTACCTGTAGCTTTAAGTAAGATTTTCTTATGTATCGTTTTCATGCTGATCAAAGTACATCAACGTCTAATTGAAGGTTTATGTAGAAATTGACGGCAATGATGATGATGATGAGTGTGTTAGTGCTGATGCTGACTCTGATGATGGTTTGATGGAAATATGTGTGATAAAATGTACAGATGGTCAGAACTGCAAGTATGGCAACAGGGAGCTCTTGTGAAGCACGTGAAGGGATTGTTCAAGGCTGAAGGAATCAGCAATGCTGCGGAACCTGGAAACTCGATGCACACAAGACTCTATGTAAGAAGGCTATAAAAGAATAAAACTTATGAATTGTCTGCGGTGGACTGTCATGACAGCTTTGTTTAGTACCAGTGAGTGTGCTGTTCGTGGCTCGCTGGCTGTTCTGCATTGTGTCTGAATTGCACCCAGTCTGTAGTAATGATAAGCCTAATTATTTTTACTTATTATCCCACCATATGGTAGTATGGTTGGGATACTTATTACTCCGCCATTGTTTGTTTTTTTGTTTGTTTGTACGGTTACGGATTTTTCAGTGGCGGAAAAAGCTGGGTGTGAAATTTTGCACGCGTGTTGGCCTACTATCCGGACAGGTCTTCTCCCCTTTTGGTGAAGATTGGCTCGCGGAGAGTCACGGGGGCGGCATTACTTTGCGGGATGTATGCGGCCACTGAGCAAACTTTACGGCAGGCGGCGGCATTACTTAAGGCCGTATGGTGGGGTGTGTGTCTTGCAAGCCTGCTAACGCACTTGGTTTACTGTTCCTTTGTTTGTACGGTTACGGATTTCTCAGCAGCGGAAAAAAATAACAGCGTGAAACTTCATGTTTGTTCGACTACTATGTGGGATGAGCTTCTCCCATTTTGGTGAGCTTTGGCCTAGGGGCGGCTCCCCAGAAGCCTATGAGGGCGCCATATGGTGGGATATGCGTCCTGCTGACGCAGTTGTTGATGGAGTTGTTGATTCATAAGTTGCTGTCAAAACATCATAGATATTAGAGGTGTGAGAAAGCTAAAAATTTTGTAAATGCAGCTTCATTCAAGTATAACTTTTCTTAAATAATTTATTACCTTAAAGGTGCGATACGACCTAATTTGTGATAAAAGCACCATTAAATCTTAACCAACCAACCAACCTTATAAATGCAGCAGGATAAAAAGACATACACACCATGTCTCAACAAAGCCCCACCTTAGGCTTGCTAGAACTTTGACACACATAAATGGATTTGGATAATTTTTGGTAGAGATGTTACCAATAAACTAAAGTAGGCAATCAAAAACCCACCTCAGCTAACTTGTGCTTCTGCACTACCTGGCAGAAAGGGAAAACACGAAAATCACATCTTTCACTCAAATGCTGTATTAGTCGGCACACTGTGACTAATTGCTTTCGTGCGCCTTAGAAGCTTACTTACTTACTTAGTCGAGAGCGCTGCAGCAGTTGGACTGTGTTGCACGCATAGTGCTGTCTTCCTGAAAGAAAACTTGTCATCAGTCTGTAATATGTCTGATAGTGTCTAACATTTGTTGAGATAGTAAAATATCTCATTAATACTGTCCGTTGACTTTCACTGCAGGCTTGACGAAGAACAACACCCATCTTTTACACAGTGATGACACCGTGACAGACTTGGTAAACATACAGCATAACAGACAGCAGGATGCTATGCTTCTTAGGTCCTGTCTGGTGCACCCAATCGATCATTTTGACAATGAAAGGTGATTCAGCTGTAACTTGGTGATATTTTAATGTGTTTTGTGTGTTTTTGGCAAAAAAACATGCAGCATTTAAGCGAAAAATGCAATTTTCGGGTTTCCTGTTTTCCCAGGTAGTGCAGAAGCATTAATTAGGTGAGGTGGGAAAATAAAGTACATTTTGATTGCCTACTTTCTTGGTAACATTTGTGCCAAAAATTATCATTATCGAGCCATGTTTGTCAAGATTATAGCAAGTCAAAGGTGGGACGTTTTTTGAGACACAGTGTAGTATAAGATTGGTATTAAAAACTCAGTCATCGGTAGATTTTACAGAAAATGCTCGTAAAATTAAATGCTATGATGTGCGTCAGAATGCTGGTGCTTGCACTATGTCTTAGTAGCAGAGGTGGATTGGCTCATGAGAGTAACTGAAATTCTTTGACAAAAAGAATTAAAATAATATGACACAAGTGTATTTAAGGTTCAAATGAAATTTTAAGTTTTTGTGATAACAGTTGTTACTTTATTTAAGATTTTTGATTAATTGACTGTAAATAATTTTATATCTGATTATAAATACAGTGCTATTTATACCCATAACTAATCATTCTTTGCCGCTGGAATGAAAGATTTTGTTTTATCTTCATGCTGATCAAACTATGTTGATGTGTAATTGACAGTTCATGTTCCACCAGCCACTGCGAGTTATCACGACAATGCTGCTGTTGACGAGCACTCTTGTTCTTTATCAGTTCTACATACTTGCCCAGGCAACTGAGTGGAGTCACATCCTCTCCGTCAGCATCTTGCTTTTCTCAAATTACACTACACTCTTCAAGTTGACACGAGATCGGATTGTACTTAGCCGTTCCTACGGCAAAGAAGAGTCATCATTGCTTTGATTATCAAAGCATATTGCATATAGTTGTTGACTATCAAGCTGTTTTTTGAATGATACATGGCACGTCTGTATGTATGTATTTGTGCAAAGTGTTTTAGAGTGTGTGCAATTTTTAACGTTTAAATAATCGATTAATCATTAAAAATGTTAGTCAATTAAAAAAATTTCAGTTGAAATTTATTTGTCTTATTTACGTTTTTTCAGGAAAATTCGTCAGTCTAGTATGAGCCTTTTTGAAGAAATGGTAGGTGAACATTTTTCATTCTCATCAAATTTGCCACTATGTCCCAAACACCTCTCCATTTAGTAATTAAGGACATTTGATTAATCAGCTAAAATCGTTTAACCGTTACCAACCCTAGTATAGAGTAATTTATGGTCGCCCTATGGAATAGGAAGACCATATATATTTTCATGCTGTGGTTTGTTCTTCTTCTTCTTTTTTTTT
>Ga0056133_10000284_pt1 | contig 11649 bp, 7 predicted proteins | sample WorMetGr2BELIZE1_FD_67351 | JGI IMG/M metagenome (GOLD analysis project Ga0056133, IMG submission 67351) | Marine gutless worms symbiont microbial communities from Max Planck institute for Marine Microbiology, Germany - Inanidrilus... ... | reverse complement strand
GTTATATATCATATTATATCAGTTATATATATTTATTTATTCATTGTCAGAAAATCTGGAAAATGGTTTCAATTAATTTTTTATTTAGAGTCCAAAAATAATTCATCTACACTGACTGCTGTTCTGCACCCAGCCGGATGGTCAGTGTGTCTGCCTCTGTTAATCTTCCCTTGCACCATAAAATCCAGATGTTCTCTTCTGGCATCGGCTCACCCGGGTGGTACCGGAAAAAGGGCCGTATAACGGTCGTGGTGCTGTTCTGCTAGAATTGTTTGAACATTTTAAAACTGTTTTATCTTTGAAAGATATTGATAGATTTTCAGACAGAATTGTCGTACGTTAAATTACAGTAAATTTGTAATTTTTTATGCAGTTAGCAAGTCGTGATAGCGAAGAACGACTGAAACAGCTGCTGAATGACAAACAGTCACTGGAGAACCAATGTGTAAGTGCCTGTTTTGTTTCTAGATTAGTGAACGATATTTACTGAGGTTGCAAATTTGGATGAGCATTTCTGATGCTAAGTAAAAAACAATTTTAGAGAAAGTTTAATTTATGCAAAAGTTAAGAAAAGACAACGTGATGTGCTTGGAGTTGAGGTGTATTGCAGTTTGTTGGTATCATGTGGTGTGCATGTACTTGTTTACTACTACTACTACTGCTGCACTACATCCATTTAACGACCTTTTTTGAGGACAACCTGGGTAAGCCGGCACCAGAACGGTAATCCATTCTGGATTTTACTGTAGCAAGAGATGATGGGGTGGCAGTGGCGTCAGCTGGACCATATGCAAATCATTTGCACCTCACTCCAGTCAGATAACCACGCCAGTACCTCACCACTCAGTTTTTACAGGCTGGATGCCCTTCCTTCCTACCACCCAACCAACAGCGTCAAAGCACTGAAGGCAGGTGTGCATGTACTCGTTTAATGACCTTATAATTTGTTTTATGGTGTCACTGCTCAGTTAGCTGGTTAGGATAAGTAGACTTATAGTTGTCATTGATTGGACAGTAACGTGGATTGCAATGAAAATATAATAACACAAAATGAGTAGCCATTTTTGTAAATGATATGATAGTAAATTATCATTGTCACCGTGTGTGCAAATGCAAAGTCACTGTAGTGGTTGCTAGCAGCAATTTGCCATTATATTACAAACCTTAGTGCTGAGTTCGCAGCAAAATTTAAAGTACAGATATTGGTGAAACTTCACTGTTGATATGCATATGTGTGTTTATTTTTACTCCATGTTAACGTGACTTTATGATGAATAACTAAAATTTAATTCCCACTCTGTTTATTGTAGTTTTTAGTAATAATTTTGAACTTATTTGCAGTTTATTGTATGTGTTTATGTTTTCAATATCTCACTTAGCAGGCAATCTCTGTGACAAAATTATATGTCCTTCATACAGGTATTTATGATAACTTGATGTTATTGGAAATGTGCAATATGTATACAGAACTTCTGTGGTAATATTTGTGCCATAAAATACGTTTAGGAGCAGTCGTCAAATAAAATTCGGCAGATGGAAGAAGACCATGAGTTAAAATTGACGGAGATGAGACGGGCTTCCGAAGTACAGTTGAAGGATTTAAGAAATCAACAAAGCAAGCAGGTTTCAGCTCTGGAAGCATCAGAAAAGGAAATTAAATCACTTAAAGATGAAGTGAAAGTACTTAAGGTAATGTGTAATTTTTAAGAAGATAGTGACTGCATGTTTGGAACCCGACGTAGAATTATAGTCACTCCACGTTTGGAACCCAGTCCACATCGAGAAATCAGTTATGGCTAGCACAGCCGCAGATGTATAGTGTATTTGGAAACATGGCATTGTTGCGAAGGTGTTGTGGACTTACTTGATGAAAAGATATGAGTTTTTATCATTTTACTGTTATGGTTAGGGTTAGTAGGGTTAGGTTTAGTTTTAGTTTCAACGATAGGATGGGATAGGATTTCCCAGCATGGGTGACTGGAATTTTATGTCAAGTTTCAAACGTGTAGCCATAGCCTGTTAAGAAATAATATAATTGGCATTTTTTTACTTTGTCAGTCATCTTGAGTTATATATCACTTCAGGACAGTGATATTATTATTTTTGTAAATAGTGTGTTATTACTTATCTGTGTGTCATTTGTAACAATTTCTTGTGCATGTCACTTTTTAGAGCATTGTTTATGTCTGATGCCATGTAATGAGAGTTTGGATTGTCAAAGATGCCATGTCCTTTATTAGAACAATATTCACTGTTTATCTTATACATCTTGATAATAGAAGTGTTGAAAACAAGAAGGTCATCTTCCAGAACTAGTTGAAAAAAAGATCTGAGGGGGAGTGGCTAACCTAAGTTTACCTTGAAAATGACCATTAAATGGAGGTGGGTGTGTAATTAATTTAGAAACTTTAGCAATTAATCAGTGAAAAAAAGTAATTTTAACGACTATAGTAACATGTTGCAGCTGGTTCCCAGGTCAAATAAGTTGCAGTTCTCGTTTCGCACTTACCAGCTCTAAGGAAACATGGTTGAAGCATAAATCGTGTTAACTTGTACTTTGTGAAGGCACTGGTAACTCTGGCATTGTCCTCACATACTTGTTACATTTCTGGCATGTAGCCATCCATTTGTCTCAAGTCAAAACAAATTCTCTGTAGCCAAACTTTACAACACGTGGGATAGCAAGCCCTGCAGTTGAATCATATTTGCTGGACGACGGAGTTTCAATGTCGCCCTCTCCAGCCATTACTTTACTGTCAGTGTTGTCGCCACTACCAGTGTACAAATTAATAACACCACATTTAAGTGAAATGCCAGTGTTCTAATTCTCGCTTGAAATATTCCAATTTCCAAAGCAGACATTGACTGAAACATTAATGGAAATAAAATTAAGGAACTGACATTATTGACACGCCTAAAGGGGCCTACGGCATGGAATAAACAAGCAGACTATGTTAGTATAGTACATAAATGTACATAAGTGCGACACTTTGTTAATCAAACAGCACTGCACTAAGGACTTCTCAAGGACTGGACCCACAGGGACAACCTTCAAGAACAAGGACAAGGATGAGACTTGCAAGGACAGGGACTTGAAATTGGTCCTTAAGAGTGCTTAACGACAAGGATTAACATCACTGCTAATCAAGTGTGGCATAGTTAATATGTAATAGACACACCTGCAGGCAGAGTTGCACAAAATTTGTTACCGGTAAAAGTACTGAATAGTTTTCTTTTAAAACATTATAGCAACAGTAGTATTAGTATTCATCAAATTAGTCAACAAAATACATAGCAGTACTGCAGTATTCGTATTTTAACATGTTGAAAATGGGTTGTGTAAAAAGATTGCCCCTGTTCACTGTAATGTGGATGAATATATGTGCTTTTTATCCTGTGGGTTGTGAATTGTTGTTTACGTGATACTGAGTCCATTTTGTTGCAGTGTGTGCTATACGTTGCTGTAGCTGTCAAAGTTTTCACATGAGAAGCAGATACGTGAACTGGAGTGCAAGCTGCAGCTACAGATGAGCTCAATGGGCAGCAGTTTGCAGCAGATGTCAGAGCTGGATTCCATGTGCAAAGCATTCTGCAGAGATATGTCACAGTTCAACTCGGAGATTGAGAGACTTGATGCCAGTGGTCTGTATGCTGTGTCTTTGTGATATGATTACAGTTCAGTTGCTAAATGCAAACATACTCTAACTGTGCGAGTAGCCAGCTTGGACCATCATGTGGAATCAAAACAGAACAAGCGGCTAAAGATGTTTTACTAAACATAAACCGCAAGCAGGCCACCAAAAGGGCCGAAAAATGCCGTTTTTTGTTCCTGGTGACTGACCTTTGACCTTCACCTTGGAACTCGTCTGAGTGTGGACCAAACACGTCTTCTGTGTGAATTTGGTGCAAATCCGTTCAGTGCTTCCCGAGATATCTGCCAAAAACCCTGTTTTTGTCACTGGTGACCTTGGCCTTTGTCCTTGACATTCAAACTCATCCGAACGAGGGACCAAACACGTCTTCCATGTGCTTGGCACAAGTCCATTCAGTGGTTCCCGAGACATTTCATACACAAACAGAAAAGTCACAGACAGTGCCAAAAACAGAACCTTCTGAAGTTCACTGCATATGGTAAAAAGTTAGTGTAAAAAGAACTTAAAAATAACAAGTGCATCAGCAAGCTTGCAAGACACAATTCCCCCCATACGGCCTTAAGCAATGCCGCCACCCCCAATTCCGACTGCCATGGCCGCAGACTTCAGTGTCAAGCTGCTGCGCCAGGGAGAAATGGCTCATCCCCGACATAATGCCATCGCCCCCGTGACTCCGCACGAGCCAAAGTTCATCAAAAGGGGAGAAGACCTGCCCGGATAGTAGGCCAACACGCGTGCAAAATTTCACGCCCCTAGCTTCTTCCACCGCTGAGAAATCCGTAACCGTACAAACAAACTAAAAAAGAAGCAAAATTTACGCACAGCAAACTAAGTATCCCCCTATACTACCGTATGGTGGGATAAAAACCAGTTTGCACAGGAAGTCTGGTCCCAGTCCTGGTTGATGAAGGCAGTCGTGAAGGAGAGATTGGATGATGAGAGTGATCAGTTCAGAGAAAGTGATGAGTTGATGCGTGTGAGATAAGGTGAATGATTGCTGATGAGGTTGACAAGATGAATCATGGAGTTACAACAGAGACAGGGTGGTCTGAACGAGTGATGAGTGATTTGTGGAGGTTTTCAAAAGCCAGTTCGTAAAAATATCAAGTGGGTGTGCGCAGGTCCCCCCTATAAGTAGGCCAAAGTTCAGCCCCGGCCGTTGAGCGATGAGAATTTTTTGGCCAAAAAAACTCAAAATCCCGTTGGCCCCAATGGTGAACCGGAAAACACTGGAACGGAGTCGTTCGTTACTGTAATGAGTAAGATACAGGTGGTTCAACAACAGGTGAGTGAGTGATTGCTGAAAGATAGTCATCATCATTCTCAATTGCTCATCATTATCGGAGTACTGAGCACTGGTGCTGCTGTCATCTGAAGCATAAGACTTTTGCTGTAAGTGGAGAGAGATGTTTTCATCATGTAATTCAGACAGTTGATTTAGATGTAAAAATCACCTATTATTAGCTTATCTATGATAAGCATTGTCTCACAGTGAGTGATGTAATTCTGTTTAAGATGTCATCTATTTAGCACCTTTCACTCTTGTGCTTGTGCAACTTCCAGTGAACCAGCACCTGAAAACATTCTTTCAGTTACTTCCTGTCTTTGTGGTATTATACAATACCTTTAATTAATTCCTTCATTTACTATGGTCGAGTTTGTGTTCCTCGGTTCTGTCATCCACTCGTCAACACAAAGCACTCCCGACATCATGCGCCACAGTGGTATTACTCGTGCAGTAATGCAGAGTCTAGACATTCACTTCTGGAAGTCATGCATCTCTGTTCCAACAAAGCTGAAGTTGTATAACGCTTGTAGCCTACCAATCTTTCTATATGCATGTGAATGCTGGGCAAAAATGCTGCAATACAATGGGCAGGCATGGTGTAATTTGCAGGTAAAATCTCATTGTGTGCTGTCCTGCATGACAAACTGCTTTACCATATGTTTGTCATTGCGGTTTGTCAATGTCTTACAATAAACTATTATTATTATTATTATCATCACCAAGGTGATTGCATTGCTCTTGATCAGTAGTGCTTGAGAACACTGCTTGGAATCAAATGGCACCACTTTGTTTGCAATGATGAGGTGAGGAGGATAACTAAGCAACCTAACCTTACAGCAATAATCCAGTCATGGCGTCTTTCCATATTTGAGCATATTGCACGTTGATGATGACGCAGATGCCAAGATGACCCTAAGGGCTCCCCCATCAAAGAACTGGAAGAGATGACCAGGGCGTCCTTGTATCACATGGCTGAACACCGTCCATCGAGATCTGAGAGACTACAACCTCACACTGAATGACGCAGCTGACCTGGCCCAGAACCACCCTCTGTGGAGGCTGACGTCTACGTATGGCGCTACACACTCTAGTGGTGCATGCCAGAAAAGAAGAAGACGGTTATGGTCCATAGCATCCTCCTTGTTTAGTTGTAGCCTGTAGGGTTTGACACTATTTTTCTACAACCTGTCTACAGGTTTTCTTTGGTCTATCTCCAGGTGTTACACCCTGCACTTTGTAATGTATATTTTGCACTCATCCTTTGTTGAAACATGTTTGTACCATCTGAACTTATTTCTCAGTTCGTTACTGTTTGTTACTTTGATTAACACCACACGTCCGTCTAATCACTCTCATCTCAGCCCACTGAAATGCCATTTCATTCTCTCTCTTTACTGGACAGGTTTCCCTGCCATACAGCTTTGCACACAATCTCTGTGTAACTTCCCTCTCATAAGAAGGGAAACGTTGTTGGTAAGCAGAGGCACATGTTGCCTAGATTTATTCGATCCCTTTCATGCACTTGCCTTAACAGCTGCCTCATCTCTCTCTGCATTCAGAAAGTAACAAAAGTTATGCAAAGCTTGCATCGTCACCAGTATTCACACTGGTCCTCTCTGTACCAGCTGGTTACATTTTGCATGAGGCGTAGCTGAGGCGAAATGTATATCGGTCACGGCTGTCTGTGTGTCTCTCTGTCTGTCTGTCCCTCGCTGCATTCCCACATTTCTGCATGGACCCGGATGTAAGTTGTGCACTATTGGGCGGATTTGCAATCGGTGCACGGGTTTCGTTGCTGTGACAACATAGCAACGAACGTGAAATGTCAGCAAGTGCTTGTACTTGCTCTATGCATGGTTGATCTTATGCTTCTGCAGATAGAAAGAAAATGTTGTTAGCGTCACTGTTAGCTTCACTTGATACCTAGATTAAAGTTGATGAAAACCTTTTGTTTTCAGTGAAAGAGGCAGCATTGGCAAACGAGAAGTTAAGGCAGATCGTAAGTCAACAGAAAGGCATCATGAGTGATCAGTCGTCGCGCATCACACAGCTGCGGCAAGACTTGACGGCGACACGCAGCTCACTGGGTCAACTGCAGACTGCACGTGAACGTTGTGACACTGAGAACGAACAGCTCATCAGCTCACTTCGACTTCAGCTGCACGCAGTTAGTAGATGCCGCTGATGTGTGAAATTGTCACTCATACTGAAATTCTTGGCTACGTGATACAAGAGAGACAGACACCCATTTAACGACTATAATCATTAAACCACTACTGAAATGTTGATTTGTAATTGACGATTTGTAACTACAGAATTATTTGTTGTGCTTTAGAGTCAGGAAGATGGCAAAAGTTTAACTGCACAGCTTGAAGTAAAACAGAGTGAGCTTGAGGTAATTGTGGACAGTACATGCAAACTGTCACTGTCAGCCTTTGTCCTTGACATTTCGTCATATAATTACAGCATGTTTAGAGTTTAATAAATTTGCTGATGTGTAATAAGTAAAAATAAAGTACTGCTGAGTGTGATGTGTTGTAAAGTTTCCAAGTGCACAAGTTACCTGTAAAATTGGCTGTGAGATAGTTGACTTTGAATACCGGTACATTCTGTGTGGTATTTATAGTGTTACTCTGTAAACAAATGCTACCAATTATTGCTTTTGACTGAATATGGTTAATATTGCACATTACAGAAGTCCGCTGATCTGCTTCAAGAACTGCACACAGTGGTCGGCCGGTACACAGAGACCATGGAGTCGCAGGAGTCAGAGATCTGTCGATTGGAACGTGAAGTTGCTGATTCGTTACAGAGTCGTGCAGGAGTGAACAAGAAGCGTGATGATGCTGTGAATGAGATGAAACGTCTACAGCGACTGAGTGACGAACAAGTGACACAGCACAAGTTGGACGTATGAACTGCGTCTTGTCATTGGCAGTGTGTAGTTGATGTCTGTCATGGCAAAAACTGCTAATGTGGTTAACAGGCAAGAGCAAGAATAGTCACAGCCAGTTGTGTAAATTATTTATTTGAGCTGTTGCTTATCAATGTGTCATTACGGTACAAATAAAGAAAAGTGTACAGTAACAAGAACAAGTGGTGAAAGTAATTTGTCATAAGCCCTCATCACCGCCACAGACAGACGGTTTATTCGCCAGGTGGCACCAATGAACCCTCCCATGAGGGCACACTGGCGCCACCTGGCGAATACAATTGAACTCGTGCTTCCTTCGGACACCGGAGTCCACAACCCAAACAACCACAACCCAAACAATAAATCGATCGGTTCAGCTGTTTTTGCACAGCTCACTTTCAGAAAGTCCCTATACTTTACAGTAGGTGCCCTTTCCCCCAAAATTGCCCCTTCCCATGGGGGATCGGGACCCCTATCTAATACGTGGTACCCTGGGCCCAACACTGTACCATGAGCTGTGCAAAAATGGCTGAACCGATTGATATGCAGTTTGTGTTGTGAGCTTGGGTGGGCCGAAGGAAGCACAAGCTGAATCTTATTCGCCAGCTGGCGCCAATGTGCCCTCATGGGCGCTAATGTGCCCTATGAGGGTGTGGTGGCACAGAACCACATTTCTGTTTTCGTATTAGCTTTTGTAGCCTTGCTTTTTATAGATGTTGTAATTTGCATTGTCCATTTTCTTGGTTGTCCATCGTCGTCAAGTCATGCATTACAGTCATCGTGGTTTATCTTCAAAGGGTCACTTCATTGGTCAACATATTTCCTAGTCCAGATTGGCACAGGTCGTCTGCTTTGACTGAAAGCAGAACATCAGGCACCAACTCCACTGTCAAGGCTGTTACCTACTTTGATGTGATGTTGAACAACAGCTTAAACACAAATTTTCTTTATCGTTGCTGTTCTAGTTGCTAGTGTAGGAGAGCCAGTGTAAGGGGAGCAGTCTTCTTTCCTCAGGGATCTAGTGGTGGCTAAACAAAGGATGAGGCCAGTGCGTGATTTTCCCTGGTTAGAGTTACTACTTCAGTTCTTCGATGCCGTAATGATATCCACCCAACGCACTTCTCTTTTTGGTCATGTGGCTTGACTCGACGTCGATATGCCTGCAAACAAGGCTCTTCAGCTTCAATACTTCAAGACAGTGCATCACTTAGGCGTCGCCCACCTGGCCGCCCCCGGAACAAGTGGCTTGACCAGCTCTGAGATGATCCTGCCCATTCCATAGGAGACCTCTGGAGGCGTGTTGTTGGCCATGGACACACAGTGATGCAACGACACTACAGCCCCCTACATGACTATGATGATGATGATGATGATGATGATGATGATTTGATGCTGTTGGTGAGTGACAAGAAGGACATTTGGCCTGTAAAAAACCTGTGCCAATTATTTGCAGAGGTTCTGTCCTGTTGAAGGCCATGGCGGCTTGTGTCGTTGGCAGCAGACTCAACTACTATAACAGTGTATGGCACGTTGCAGCCAAACATTGATAGCCTGCAGTGTGTGCAACATGTTATAGTGCAAGCTGTTGCAGAGGCACCGTGGACCACTGGTTCAACGAACATTTATTGTGATTTACATTGGTTGCTTGTTTGTTAATCATCGCATTACTGGCTGCTTACCTGGAAACACCAACTACTGTCAACCTCCCTGTCTGTGAATTAATTGCCCACTATCTTCCATCCCATCCTTACATTCTGCTATCACAAATCTTTTGGATCAGCCTTTAAATGTCAGCTAAAACCCTATCTCTTCCAATCTGGTTTTGCCATCTAGTCACCATGTGCCATTTGTTTCACGGTTTTTGGTGCTTTGTATGCATGTATATACCGGGGGAAGGAGTGAGGGGGAACCAGCCAACCCAGGTTCACATGGAAAATGGTTGTTAGAATGGACGTGGTGGTAATGATGGTGCTTACTGTTAGCAGATGCACTTACAGGCAAAACTTTTGTTCTCTTCCATATCACAGGATATGAAAGATGTGATAGTGATTAAGGCTACAGCAAAGTTTCTTAACTTTTCTACATGTGTATTATGCCATTATGCTTATTGGTATAATGTGAGTAGATTGAAGAACTGAAAAGCCAGCTACAAATGTCTGAAGCAAAGTGCAATGATTTGCTGATAAGTAAGGCTGATCTTGAAGATCTGAATTCGCAGTGGGCTCAGAAGAACATCGATTTGTCCTCCGAGATTGAGCAGTTGAAAGTAATTTGCTGCCTAAGCTGTGTTGCATTTTCTTACTTTAAATTATAGACAGCAGACATGTCTGTATTGTTTGCTCCACGCTAAAAATTGTCATTTAGTGTTTTATTCCTGTCTGACAGAGTGTCGATTGAGTGTAAAATTTTATTTTTAAAGCCTGATGTAATTTTTCTCTGCTGATTGTTTTCCATAGCTAAATATACTTACGGTTATCCAACACCTACAAGACGGACGCATACTCATTTTTGTTTAAACTGCCTTCTTTTCCAGAGTTACTGTGGTCCCCGACAGGGAACATTTGGGGATAATTAGAGCAATTTTTTACACACAACCAGTAGTATTACAGCATTGATTATTGAATGGAACTCAGAGCACTGAGTCAGAGGATCATGAAAGGACAAGGGGCCATCGGACATCATCTACTGGCCTCATCCTGACTGGATCCACTGAGTCCTGGGGAAGGGACGTCATCACTACCATTATGCTGGCTCTCTGATGCCAGTGCCTACAAGACAGACAAGAATAAAACTAAACAAACGCCTGTGTAATGGCCTCTTTTTCAGGACAACTTGGGTAAGCTGGCACCAAAAGGTAAAACCATTATGGATTTTAATGTAGCAAGAGATGACGGGGTGACAATGGCATCAGCCAGACCATATGCAAATCATTTGCACCTTGCTATCAACAGATAACCATGCCAGCACCTTATCACTCGGTTTTTACAGGCTGGATGCTCTTCCTTCCGCCCAACTAACAGTGTCAAAACGCTGAAGGCAATGAGACAGACAAGAATAATGGTATTATATGAATGTCTGAAAGATGGACATAAATGAAAAGGTTAACGTCATATGAAGAGAGATGTCTGTTTACTACGAACAACTATACAGTCCATGTGACGAAACTGTAAAGTGTAATAACTATTTAGTCACTGTCACAAATATGTCATATACATGAAACATTGTTGATATTTCTGGTTTGTGTTTTAGCGTGAAATGAATCGTGTTCGCTGCGATATGTCAGTACAGACTGAAGCTGTAACTTTCACTGAACAATGCACACAGGTTGACATAGGACAGACTATGCAATGGACACAATGTGCTGTTGATCAGACTGACCATTCAGTACAGTGCACACGGGTCGACATAGGACAGACTACACAGTGTACACAGTGCATGATTGATCAGACTGATCAGTCAGTACAAGCCGTCTGCGCGCAGTCACCAGCCGCTGTTCAGGTGGCTCCCCAGACATCGGCTGCTGCCATTCAGACCTTACTGGCAGTTGCCGAGCCAGCAGAAAGATTACCTAGTGAAGTCTGTGAGGACCACCTGAATGCTGACTCTGAAACCAGTTGTAATCGAACAGAGGAAGGAGCATGCATTGTAATGTCCGAGAAAGAAGGTGAAGTTGGTAATTCTTCGTCTGCTTCACAGCAAGTGATAGAAATTATTGAAGACTCACCGAGTGACAGCGCCGGTGACTCGGCATCACCAGGTGAGCAACTGCAACAGCAGGAAGACTGTAGCAGCAC
>Ga0056133_10000280_pt1 | contig 11694 bp, 9 predicted proteins | sample WorMetGr2BELIZE1_FD_67351 | JGI IMG/M metagenome (GOLD analysis project Ga0056133, IMG submission 67351) | Marine gutless worms symbiont microbial communities from Max Planck institute for Marine Microbiology, Germany - Inanidrilus... ... | reverse complement strand
CCGAATCCGTCTCCCTTGCTACATAGCCATGCACATCCCGTCTAATCGCCGACCTGCCCGGTTTATCGTCCGTCGACACGACGTTCTGCTAATGCGTCGCCATTTCCCGTCGGCCACCGCCTGATTGCCGCCAACGGTCGTCATAGAGACCGTTACCATCAAAAATTCGAATTCTTCACTGGCAGTTTAGATGCCAGCGTGAAATTGGCGATACACCTTTTTTCGATGTAAAACTACAGCAGCTTGGAACTCCTGAATATATCGCGTAGGCTGTTGCATTTATCTCATTTTCTCGGATAATTAACGCCACTTTTGAATGTTTGTCGGCACTGTTTTGTCGACGTTGGTTTAAATCTAGAGCTGACAGTTGAAATGAAGACGCTTTCATATTTCACGCACGACGCCGGCAGTGCGTCTAATTAAGTCGTTGCATTGCTGTGAATAGAGATGCGTTGGACGGTGAAATTGAGTTGGCAACAGAACGTTGTGATTTCTATGGTAGGAAATTAACTGCGTATGAAAACAGAGCTTTCAGCGGGCAGACAGCGTCATAATTCAATTGACTTTTTGTAGCTCAGAAATGTGTCACTCCGCGGTGGCAAAGAGTGCACAACGTGGATGTACCAAACGCGATGTACAGGGATATATACCCCAAATATTGTCAAAAATTGGATTTAACAACTGATGCAGAATATGGTGCTAATTTAGTAAGTGTCCAAAACTCTCCATATGTGGTTGTAAACGTGCTGCATTTCGACACTTTTTGGTCGACTCCTCCGAGTCGACCTAATATCATTGGGGGGATGTCCGTCAGTATAGTTACGTCCGTACGTCCGTCCACAAAAAGTTTTTTCCGATTTCAGTGAAATCTGGTGTGTAGATAGAGGTCGATGACTGGTGCATGACGGTATGCCGTATGACCCGATACAAGGTCAAAGTCAAGGTCACGGGGCTTCTGAACTTCTGGAAATTGCACTTTTCCACCTCTATCTCCTCCGCCATTTACAATGGGAACTGGCAAGTGGCCAGTAATTCTTAAACCAGAGCACAATATCTAAATTTGATCAGGCCGGATTATTGATATTTGTCCTAGTTTTTGTGTCACGTGACCTTGAACTTTGAGGGGTCCCTGCCGTTAGTCGTCCAGAAAAAAAAGTTTTTTTTCCGATTTCATTGAAATTCGGTATGTAGATAGAGGTCGATAACTGATGCACGACGGTATGCCGTATGAGCCGATCCAAGGTCAAGGTCACGAGTAATTGAAAGCCACTCGAGAGGAGTCGACCGTCAGTCCCGCACGGGACTAATTTTTACTGACATCATAGGCTGTGACCGGCTAAAATTCGTTAAATTTAACACCCCCGGGCCTCCAAAAATGAAATCACGGCACAATAAAGCCCCGTTTGCACGATACAACCTGTTGTCAAAACGGTTGTCAGCCGGTTGTATCGTGTATACAGCCGGTTATAAAACGGGTTGTACAGCACGGTTTGACAAGCGGTTGAACGAACAGTGGCTGTTCGTTCAACACGGTTGTCAAACCGGTTGTCAAACCGCTTTGACAGCCGGCTGTTAAACGGGGTTTAAGAATCCATGACGTGCAGGTGGTGTGTTGAGCGGGGAACGTGTTGCTGATGGTCGGACCACGCCTGTAGTAGCGGCACGCCCAGAGCGTCAACTGTTTCTTTAGATGAACGTCATGCACGTTCATCTGAAGACGTGCAACCATTGGCACCATCACACACCATCACACACACACAGACACACGTGAACGATGTGCCTCGGCGTCATTAGCAGCCCACGCCAGCGCTGTGGACGAGTCTCTCACGCGGCCAACAATGTTCGACATTGTCGTCGACGTATTTCGTCAGACAGCGTCGCACTACTGACTATGTCGTATAGAGGCGGCCTATTGTTACAAGCCGAGCAGCCTGGTCTGTCGGTCGTAAGCCCTGCAACGACGGCTGAACCGCTCGAGATGCCGTTTGGCTGTGGACTCGGGCTGCGGCGGCGCTGAAGGAACCACATATTAGATGGGGTTCAGTTCTCCCTCCCCCATACACACCCTTCTTCTGGACTTTATGGTACAGGGGGAGATATCAGAGGCAGACACGCAGACAATCCGGCTGGGCGCCACTCCATCCGCACTAATCAGCGACCCATCTCCATCATCCCCCTTCATTTTTACGCCGGATGCCCGTCCTGCCGCAAGCCTCTCAATTTACATTACATTACATTAGAACCTATCTAACGTGGCCTAAGTAAAAGAAACTTCAAGGACCACTATGACGAAGCAGTTAAAAACATGTCAGGATACGATTGTCGAAATAAATCAGTTTTCAGTTTCCGACGAAATGTTGTGAGTGACGGGACAGACTGGTCGTCGTTCCTGGCTTGGTATACAGGCACCAAATATACCGGCTTGCATACCCAGTGGCTTGCTTCAGTTGCCACGGCCACATGAAGGGTAAATTTTGTGGGGAGAAAGGGGCCGACCGAGGACATGCCCGGATATGTCCGGCGGTCGCGACTCAGCAGGGGGTAGCACCGGTAAGGTGCGGATGCCGATTGGGTGTACTAGCTTCGGCATACATTGGCGCTAGCTGGTGAATGCGAGTGAACTGTCCGTGTGCGGCGGCGATGCGGCCTTATGTCAAATCACCTTGACCACCTGTTGATTTAGTTGTTTTATTTGACGATCTGTCGTGGCTTCTCCGTCAATCTGCTGTACGACATTTCCTTACTGACTCCTTTACTTACTCACTTTAATGGCGGTTGCACGGAGTTGACATTTGGTGGTTACTGGCATTGGTTTGACCTCTGACCTGTGACCTCTGACCTGACCCACAGCCACTGATATCACGTCATATTACGACCGGTGGCGTGTAATTGCACGGAGATTGCGTGCGTGCAGGCATGGCACGTGTCCTTCTGCGTGTACGTCTGTCTGTCCGTCTGTCTGTCTGTGTGTATTGATTGCCATGCGACACGGACCCTGCCAACGATATTACTTCATTAACGTCGTCGTCTGCTATCACTCTCCCTCCTTCGTGTATCCGAAATGAAACACCCACACTGCCACTCTGCCCTTCATTACATTGACTACAGCCGTGCAACCCGTGGCCACATGCCGCCAATCGCCATATTTCCATAAGCCAGCTATTGTCATTGTGACGTCATTCTCATTGTGACGTCGTTCGCTACTGAGCTGACCACGCCCACCGTTACGGACGTACGTACGTACGGACACCTTACCGCGCGTCTAATACATAAAGACATAATTACTGCTACTCTGTCCTTCATTATATTGATATTGCCGACATGCGGCTCGCCACACATTCAATGCTGTGCATGCCTGCCACTCTCTCTGTCTGAACTTCCTCCGTGCGTCAGGCGACATTTCACACACAGCGTTCGTTGTGTATCGCCGCCAGCGATATTCGCCAGGTGGCGCCAGCGTGCATCTCCGTCTAGTACACCCTGATCGGCATCCGCACCGTACCGGTGCTGCCCCCCGCAGAGTCACTTTCAGTCTGCCGACCGCTGTACATGTCCTCGGTCGGCCCCTGTTTGCGCTCAGAATTTCCTCTTCACTTGTGGGGATCTGGACCGTGCGATCTTTGAGCACTTGCTTTACATGACTGTTACCGGGGTACAACACTGAACGTCGTCTCTGTGATTCGTTCTTTCTCTCTCAACTCGCTTGTTGACTCCCTTGCCCGACTGTTTCTAGTTGTCACGTCCTTGTTGGTTCGGGGAAGAGATCGGATTTCACTGCTGTCAGCCCACCGTGACAAATAGTTCGGACTAAATCTGATAGGTTATGGTTCACCGTATCCATGTCGATTTGTGACGGTGGACGAGAACGGTTCTACAGTGTAGGAGAGGCTGTGAATTGGTGACATTAGAGCTTTGTCCATCCCACGTGTCCGTATCCCGCGTGTAACTGGCCGAGCTGTTGAAGTCTCTGGTCGTGAGGAGGTGGACAATGTCACACCACATAACGTCACTTGCATGTATTCAGCGTCCTTCCCAATCACTAGAACACAGCTGAAAAAAATGCGTCTTGGGCTAGTCGATTTTTAACAGAGTAGAACAGAGTACTTTGAACTAGCCGTGTTTGTCCCGTGCCAATTTCAATCACGATTTCAAGCACTATGGAACACCCCCATAAGTTGGTTGTTCGTGTAAAATGCTGCTAATGTGGGTGGAGCGTGCTGTCACTGTGATCGGCAATGGACGACCACAGGTTGCGTCTCTGGCTTTTGGGCCATGTTACACGCACTTGACTAGTCGACACGGTACACTTTCGTTGCGTTGTTTCTGCTTCGACTTCACTTGAGCTTTGTTTTACGTTGCGTTGCGTTTGCAGTTTTTTTTGTTTATTTCTCGTCTTTATTTGGAGATATTCGCTACTCTGTCGTTGTCGTGTTGTTTGTTTGTTTGTTTCTTTGTTACACAACAGTTGCGTTTACAGTCATCAACATTTACATCTCCAGTCAGTCAGCGCTTAGTTCTCGTTGTGACGCAAGTATTTGGTCGTCTGCGATGGACGTCTAGGGTTGAGTAATCACTTCCGGCTTGTCAGTTGTAGTAGTAGTAGTAATCCGATTTGTAAAGCGCCAGAATGTCAAAAGACTTCCGTGTTGACTGTCCCTAGTAGTGCAGAGTTGATAGGTCACGTGACACCTCTCGGCCAGTCACAGCGTATGTGCTAGAACCGTCACTTCCACACTACTATCCCTCGTCAGCTGTGAGACGCTGAGCCGACTCTTATAGTTGACAAGGCACTCTCAGTGTAGTAGTTCGAAAATGTTGTTGGCTGGATTGTTATAGTCTGGTAATAGTTTTAGGCGGGGCTTAGAATATTGTATGTGTGTAGTCCGCCATTGACCCGCCGCTGCCGCCCTCATTTTGGGGCAGCTTAAACATTAAATGTTGCCAGTTTTGTTGTGTGTTTTTTTGGATTTACCTGTAGTCGAAATAAAGGTACCGTCTCATGTACACTGCAGACTTAATTACCATTTCACATTTCGTGTTGTTGCGTGCATATGTTGTATTTTGTCGTTGCATACTGAATTGCAATTTTGTGATTGGTTGACAGCAGGTCACGTGTCACAGATCTGCTTATTTCAACAGTTTGTAAAATAGTCGTTATAATTATTTGTAATAAACAACAATTTTTGAGGTACAACAACGTAGCATTTTAAATTGCCTTCGTATTTGTTGCGATTGGCACCGCTGTCTGAAAGGCAGATTCCACGGACATTCCTGCAATGCGTCGTCTAAGTTTACTTACTTGTTTTCCGTGCAAACTTCCGTCAATGACGTTATGTTAATTAGCAGCGTGCTAGGAGATGTAAACGGTTAAGTAGTTGTTTAGTTGTAATGTAACGGTTCATAGACACGATGGTGCAGTATTATGTGGCAGTTAAAGCCAAATTCCACTGCGCTAGCTGGTTCGAAGCTGGTGGGCGACCAGCTTCGAAACAGCTAGCGTAATGGAATTTGGCGGTTAGCAGGTCGTGTGTCTGCTAGTTTGTGCTGAAGTTGAACTGTCAACAAGTCAAAACGAGTGGCGCGCACCGTGCAGTATTAGACAGTGTTACCATGGCGACGTCGTTCTATATTGGCTGTGGCTACACGTCGGGTACCCGACATATAACTCCACTCTCTCCACGTCGGGAAGTCCTGTCCCTACCCTATGACTAAAACTAAACTAACCCTAATCCTAACGCTAACCCTAATTCCATCCCTAACCTCATTCACCCTACTAACCTTAACTGTGCCAGTAAAACAGCGAAACTTGCCTCTTTTCGACGAACAAGCCCACAATAGGATCTCAACGACGCCATAGTTACTTGTGAAAGCATTGCATTGTGAACGACGTGAACTATTACTGGCTATCAGCCTGCGTGAGGCCGAGCTGACTTCCCGACGTCTAGTGTTTTCGGCTTACACGTCGGGTTTCCGACGTGCGTTGACTGGAATTATGTGTCGGGTTCCCGACGTGTAGACACTGTTTCTAGTATTATCTGTGTTTGCTGTGGATTGTTGGTGATAAAATCGCTCTGTGTCTATTTTGCTCAGAAGTCGCGTTGCTGACCCACGATACATCGTCGTGCCGCTGTCTCTGCCAGTCTCTCATTGTCCTTACTATCTGAGCGATGTGTTCAGTTTTAGACTTTTGCTATTTGCTTTGTTGCTGCGGTCCAAGTGTGTAGCTGTCTGCTGGGAGTGCTGGGTACTTTTATCTAGACCGATAATACGCTATTAGTAATACCGTAATTATAGACAGGCATCCTGAAATGGAACGTCAGTGACTTAGCATATCGGCAGTCCTCCGAACGGCGGTCCTAAATTAGGATGCCTAGTCGGCATTCCTCTGAGCTGCGGTCCTAAATTACTACAGACCAGTCACTGGTCACCGAGTAGTAGGGTGAGTAAGGTTAGGGTTAGGATTAGAGCTTTAGGTTAGTTTTAGTCAGAGGTTGGACCAATGAAACCAAACCTAACCCTAATCCTAACACTAACCCTAATCGTTACCACTGTCTGAATATATGCCGCGTAATCTCATGTATGCCGCTGCCCTAGTTTATGTACCATGGTAGAGTACCATGGTACAGTTGATCTGCCGCGGTTATACCTTGCTATACCCTACCAGTTAATTTAGGACCGCCGTTCAGAGGATTGCCAGCAAATCTATTAGTCAGTTATTTGTTCAAAGTGTTCATCTATTCGTGTCATTACTTATGTCAGCTTTCTATTCCATAATGATTGCATTTCAGCATTGTGTAATGTGTTCATGTTATGTAATCATGAATATTATCAGCATTGCATGAATATATGTTGTTGTAAATATATTGTGGAATCAGACATCATGTTGTGATTGTAAATATTCTGTATATATCGATATGTACGACGTTCCATGACAAATCATATTGTGCAGTGTAATTATGATAATATTACCATATATTTTTGTGCCATAAAATGCCGTTTGTTGTCTGTGCTTTAAGCGCCGTTGTCTTAATTTGCTGTCTTCATGACTTGTTGATCGATGGTACAAATTTCTTTCCGTCAGTTGTTGTTGCATTAGCAAAGTCATGTAAATCACTTCATAATAATATGAAGAAATTTGTCATTCTTCCGGGCGCTTTTTTGTACTATGTTTTTCGTTTTGCAAAATCAGAACACATTAGAACAATTTCACGACATTTCTGCTGTAAATTTATTGCTGTAATTGTGCTGTTGAATTAACAACTCCCAAGGAATTATTTTCGTCTCAGATTATTTCGTTGCGAGGTGCTGAATTGTTCTTTCTCTGACAGAAAGTGTTTTATTTGTTGACTAAATTTTATATTTGCTCGTTATGTCACGTTTTCAGGAATATTTTCCAGATATATCTGTGGTAACGAAATTACACAAAGGTGGGGTGAAAGAGCAATTTTCTCTGTTATGGTTCATTTCAAGTCACGTCATTGCTTATGCCTTGTCGTCGGCCTGTCGGCAGGTATGCACAGACGTCAGTCTCTCACCATGGTTGGGGAGCATAGCAGGGGTTTGGGGGTCGGAAGCCCCCAGAGGGATCCAGGGTGCAATCCCTGGTTGGGGCTGAAGCTTCTTTGTCAACATTAAAACCAATTATACGTTTTGGTTAAATAAAATACCATGGAATTAACAAATAAAGACAACTTGAGTCCTCCAGTAGTGGCGGGACATTCGTGGTAGTGTTCCCCTGGTCCAATATCGGGGGACGTGTGCCCTTGTCCCATAGCGATCGACGCCGTTGAAAGTATGGAAGCCGAACGTCTACTGTGATCGTTTTTGCTCATTTCTCATATTCCCCGTTCCTGCAGTCATCGGCGTAAACTTTCTACCGTTAACTGACGGACATTTCTAAGTGATTTCTGCGACATTTCGCCGGTGATTTGTAACATTTCGGTATGTTTATTCGTTTACTTTGTCAAACACGCGTTCTCTCGTAAGACTTGCGACTTTTGCATTAGGTGAATGAATGAATCTGCAGTATACATTTAACTATTATGAACGATGGAAAGCGGTCATCAAAATAGCCGACTGTATAGCACTGCACGAGTCTGAATCTTAATTAACGCTCTCCGTATGAATTACGTCAGTAGCCGTAAACATTAATATCACGCACGTTATTGAATTTTCACCGACAGCAGATGGTCCTTGGTGCGCCGATATGTTGGCAGTAATTGCTGATATCGATCGATGGACGCAGGCCGTTATATTGGCGTTGGCGTGTAAATTAGTTTACTTATTTATTGGATGACGTCTATATTTTTACGTCGTCGCTAACATGAACCACACCCCGTCTCATGGTGTCAGTCTATACCATAAACACAACTCACAGGAGGAGCTCACGTCAAATATTTGAATAATAGTAGTGATAATAATAATAATGATCATTATTGTTATTATTACTGTTATTGGTACCCGTGCTTTTTGGAAACAAAAAGGTGCCAAGACGCATGTCTTGCACTAGCTCGAGACTGCATGCCTGAAGTTGATTTTAACAGTTCTTCCTATTTAAGTTCTGTAATACAATGTTTATTTGCAGTTTATCGGTGTAGAAATCCAGTAACACATGCTGTTTATATAATTGAACAATGAAAAATATGCCTGCAGCGTATAGCGACACAAGAAGTATTGGTTATTAGCCATTTTGTATCGTCGAAGCGTGCCCGCTGTGTTGCGTTACGTTTCTGTACATAGACTACTCACTATATGGAGCTTACCATGACATCATGCATGTAGATTACGTCGATGAATATTCAGTAGCCGCGCGGCGTGCCCGTACAATCGATGTTGTTGTTTACGATGGCGTAACTGGTGATAATGTTGACGATATTATGACGTAGATATTGTGAAGATATCGCGGCGATATTTTTGGCTTTTACTCGCGTCGCAGACGTGCTGCGGTCTGCAGATAAAGCCGCGGTTCGCCGGTTCCATCGTTAAAATAAAATTATTTTAAAGAATTTCATACCCGAGCCGCCGCCATCGGTAGACCGTCCTAATATTTTTTTTATTTTATTTCAGGCGTGGTTCCGTCATGAAATGAAATAAAATTATTTTAAAGAATTTTCGAATGTTTCAGTGTTTTATTTTAACATGGAACCACGTCTGAAATGAAATAAAAAATGTTTTAGCATGGTGACCAATGGCGGCGGCTCGGGTTTGAAATTCTTTAAAATAATTTATTTCAACGTGGAACCACGTCTGAAACGAAATAAAAATTGTTTTAGCCGCTAAAACAATTCTATTTCATTTCAGACGTGTCGTCTGAAGTGCAATACAATTGTTTTGACAGCTAAAGTAATTTTATTTCATTTCAGACGTGCTTCCGTGTTGCAGTAAAGCACTAAAATTCTTTAAAATAATTTTGTTTTAACATGGAACCACGGCTTAACTGAGAGTGTTGCGCCTCGACTGCCGTGTCTGTCTGTTGTATAGCGGCGCTGCGGTCTATGGAACTCATGCGTTTGTGTTTGGAGTATATATTTTGAGGAGACGCGTTGTTAGAAACGAGGGACGGACCCATGTCTCTTGGGCTGAACACTCATTGAAACGGTTGCAAGTATTTTCGAATGCGATTTTTCGTACCGTTATGTGCAGCAGTTGACACGATTTCGACTGCCATATGGCGTCGCGCGGTCCCTCTGCAGTGACTGAGCCGCTTGTAAATTCAGCGCTGAACTGGTGCCGTTTGGCGCCGTGTGAACGTCAAGAACCGGTGAACATGGACCAACGTGTCTCGACAGCGAGGTGTTGGCGCGACTTTGTGGGTCTGCATGGCCCTTGAAATGACGCGGTGGGTCTGACCCTCGACGACGTGTCATCGTGGGTCTGAGCCTTGAAATGACGTGCTGGGTCTGACCCTCGATGACGTGTCATGGTGGGTCTGCAGGGCCCTTGAAATGACACGGTGGGTCTGACCCTCGACGACGTGTCACCGTGGGTCTGAGCCTTGAAATGACGTGCTGGGTCTGACCCTTGACGACGTGTCATGGTGGGTCTGGCCCTTGAAATGACGCGGTGGGTCTGACCCTCGACAACGTGTCATGGTGGGTCTGGCCCTTGAAATGACGCGGTGGGTCTGACCCTCGACAACGTGTCATGGTGGGTCTGACACTTGAAATGACGTGGTGGGTCTGACCCTCGACGACGTTTCGTCGTTTGTGTTTTGTCGCACGTCGATTACGTTGATTGTGCTCATTGAAATCGCTGCGTCTGTTTTCCGACGTTAACAGGGTCCTTCGTGAACCATATTTTAATAGTGATGCGACGAATATTCAGATCGCGAGTGGTTTCAGGTTTTCGGAGTTGAAACGTTCTATTGGTCTTTGAGCTATCATCCTATCATGCCTTAGTTAAGTGTCGTCACTTATAATTTTTGATTTGTACAAAACCGTTAACTGATAATGTCTGCATCACTTCACTTTTCGTCTTTGAGTAATTTTCTGTATTTTAGAATTAGCAGCGGCTGCAGGTGGTACTCTGATATATTAATATTTTACGGCAAAGTAGCAAGCATTTATTGGTGATTGTGTCAAATGTTATTGATAATGTTCGAGTGTTTGGAAGAGCCGTGAGACATAATAGCCGCGTCCGTTTTTCTGAGACACGGTGTAGAGGCTGCATCACACCTTAAGTGTGTCGCTACACTACCTTGTGAAATATTGATGTCAGAAAGCAAGCAGCAATCTGAAACGGGTATTGTGATTCACGTCAGATCACGAGGCACTGGTTGAGGTTTTGTGTGATTTTCGTCGTCTCTGACATAGCCGTGTTTGTGCTGAAAAGGGACGTTAAACCAACCAACAGTGTGATTTTCAGTGAGCACTGTAGTGTTGAGTGTAACGGTGAAAGAATTATTAAAACTCAGTCAACGTTTGGCGTAGTTACAGGCTGACTGTCATGCGCATGCGTACTGTCCTGCTGAAAGATGAACTCGTCAAACCCCGTTTACACGATACAACCGATTGTCAAACCGGTTGAACAACTGGTTGAATGTTTGTTTACGCGATGCAGCCGGTTGTCCAACCGATTTGACAACGGGTTGAAGAAAAAAAGGAAAGGAAAGAAGTGTATTTATATAGCGCCTTTATTGTAGCAACTACACTCAAAGCGCTTAGGCGTGGATCACACAGTTTTACCTGCAAATAACAAGAACCGGTTGTATCGTGTATACAAACATTCAGCTGGTTGTGAAACCGCTTGAACAACCGGTTCAATGTTTGTTTACGCGATGCAGCCGGTTGTTCAACCGGTTTGACAATCGGTTGTACCGTGTGAACGCGGTATCAGAGATCTTGCGTGTGGCGAGAAACGGTACATTTTATGTTACTCTGTTGGCATATTTTACATTCCTTCGTTAATGAATTTCGTTTGTGCAGTATCGGCTACTAGAAGTATCGGCTACTGGTCGGTATCGTTGATCAGTATCATCTCTACACGTGTTCGTGCAGTCATGCGAGGGTTGACTGGTGCTTTATTGAATGTATTGCAGTGATGCATAGAAATTTCGATTTGTCGAACGATGCGTGGATTGCTGGCGATTGCTGGTTCGTTATGTCTCGATTGCGCTGTTGTGATTGCGTTGAAATAAACGATGTATTCAAGTATAAATTATGACATTTGTCGATTTCAAGTTAGACACCACACTAA
>Ga0056133_10000278_pt1 | contig 11712 bp, 14 predicted proteins | sample WorMetGr2BELIZE1_FD_67351 | JGI IMG/M metagenome (GOLD analysis project Ga0056133, IMG submission 67351) | Marine gutless worms symbiont microbial communities from Max Planck institute for Marine Microbiology, Germany - Inanidrilus... ... | reverse complement strand
AGAAGATAGAAGAAAGAAACCACAGGGCAAAAATATAATGTCCACATCTGCTACGCAGGGCGGCCATAATAATTTGATGATTTGGACACGTGAAACGCAAAGATAGTAAATGGTCATTAAAATATACGGTGTTCAACACTTGCAATTTACCTGGAGTATTAAAAAGCAGTGGTAAAAAGTATCAGAACCTACCAGCTTTATTGCCAGTGGTGAGAGATGACCGTTCATCAGGGTAACTATGGTACATGTTGGAGCCAGAAGACAAAGCCACTGACAGGTGCCCTTCAGTGGGACACTGCAACTGTCCACTTTCAGCCGGCTCTGCTAACTCAGAAGTCTCATCAGCAGCTGGTGTGACTGGACAACGACTGTACATGATGCTGATGTGGGAAAATAGATCAGTCCACAGTCGTTGATGATCCGACTTACTCTGACTCTGGGACAGTTCTAGTTCTGCACATCAAACACCACCAGTTACACACACACACACACACAACCGTTTTACAACCCTTTGTCCGGGACTACCCGTGTGAGCCGGTACCAGAAGAAACACTCACCCACCCATCATCCTGATCATCATCCAATCTTTATCAGCTTCTTCCATCTACCATGGTCCATAGCATCTTCCTTGTTCAAGTTAAGTGCTTGCCAATCTTTTTGCACAACCTCTCTCCATGTCCTCTTTGGTCTACCTCTTTGTCTGGAGCCCACTACCTCATATTCCATACATTTCTTCACCCACCCACCACCAGTTACAATACACGAAACACCAAAACAGAACTAGTCACCGGTAGTATCTTCTGCATGCATAAAAACACATTTACATCATCATTATCATTTGAAACAAAGATCATTAAAGTGCCAGACAGTTTTTAAAAACTCAAGAGAAACGGAACAACATGTCACACGGTAGCAAATAAACAGCTGCTTGTGAACACGTCTTGAGCCCACAAGCAGTGCAGTAATACCACATAAACTAAACATATATCTTCTAGAAAGCCATCAGTCAGCAACATTCTCATAGTCGTACAACAATATTCTTACTGTTTTAACAGAAATCTTACCATTGGCAACCATACTTCAAAGGTCTGCAGATGTGCATACTTCCATGTTCAAATATTGAATCTGATCAGGCCAGCATGTATGAAAGACCTAGAACAGCTTAAATTCTCTTGTACATTCACACACTGACTATGAAAACTCCCTCATTCGCAGTTCTACTAACGTTAAAAAAGAAATGTCTACATTATTATTATTCTGGTATCATACATGCACAAAAAATAACTACTAGTCTTCCAGCTAGTTGTACCAGTTTACACTTTCTTTATTAATAATTAATCTGCATTCAATACTACACTTATTTTAAAAATGTGTACACATTTTTTTACTAAAGCTTACTTTGTTTCAAATGAGGATCACAAGGCTGAAGTCCGTGCAAGGAGAGGAAGGCTGCTTTCAATAGCAGTTCCTTTCCACTCACACCAGACACATCACACGGAGGAGATGAATGTGATGGAAACGTCAAGCCAACATCAGAGTCGCAGCTGTCGTATACAGCAACTGGACTCACGCTCGGTTCACGCAGCATTCTACGACGCTTACGAAGGTGCTCAAATTCAATGTCTGCAATCATTGTTACAGCACAAAGTGAATGAAAAATTCATCAATAATTGTCTATAATTATAGAATTCACATCAGTTTAACATTCATTCACCAGCAGCTTACATTCCCCATACACTTCATAGTTGTCTATTTCTGCTTACTTCACTAACAGCACATGCACGAACTTCAGGGCACAAGCAAAGAATTAAAACATTAATTACAATGCAATAAACATGTACATATTGCTGCACTTAATGTAAAAGTAACCAGACACTGTGTACCCACAGTTGGGCTAATTTACTCAATTAGTTCTTTGAAATAAAAATTCTCTGCATATACACCAGACCAACTTACCAATAGACCATTTGCATGCTCATCTTCCGATGCATTAAGCTACTGATGGTAATAGTCAATTAATTAAGTTACATTATGATGCAGCAGTAGTAGTACTAATAGTATGATGTAGGTTAGTGTTCAAAGGTTTGGCCAACATTCAGCAACTTTAACCAAAAGGCATATGCTTGCTATCTTTTGTCAAGCAGTATTACTACTTTGAACAGAACAAATTTCGAACTATCAGTAGGCTACAGTACTTACTATGCCACCATATCATGCAACTGCTACCTGAAATGGCCCAAGCATACATCAGGTAAAGGATGTGACTATAGTGGTTTCAGTAGCAGTGGCCCAGATTCAGTTACAAACTGCTGGTCATGCAGACAACTAACTTCCTACACCACATCACTGTGAGCCATAGAATACCGAATGCAAGAGGATTGATATGGGTCAAGGTATTACGTGCCACTCAACACAAAATAGGTCATTTCAGAGTTTCCCCAAGCCAATCTCTTGGCTTGGTCCCCAAGCCAATCTCTTGGCTTGGTATGGAAAAACTAAACCTAACACAACAAAAGCACACATTCACAAATCAAAACAAATGTACTGCAACACAAAATAAACACAAAAAAGCTAAAGCCAGGTTTAGTCGCCACCTATGACATCCGGCCTAGAAAAGGACAGGGCCTATTCTGGTTTCGGTGCTTCATAATACTTACTTACTTAGACACTTACCTACTTACTTACAGCCCTGGACCACACTCGGGGCAGATGCAAGAGGAATACTAGACATACCAAATGCTGAAGTAGCTGCACAATTACCAAAATACTGCTCTTACCTGCTCGTGTACTGCTAGTCACCAATCCAAACTGCTGCAGGAACTTCATTTTCGACGGTGAATTATCAGGTTCGAGAGTCGGGCCAGACATGATAAGCAACAGCCGAGCAAGTCTCTTAGCTTCTAGCACATCATCATCATCATTAGTTGGGTCTTCATCGCTGCTGTTTCCATCCAGTAACTTCTGACGAGACGCTTTCATCATCGACTTTCGATCTAACAAACTAACAACTGGGAAAGACGACGACGACGACTTGTTCCGCTGTCGATGCCAGCCGTCAGATGTCATGCTTGGCTGCAACACCGAGTGACTGGAATCAGAAGTATTTGTACAGTTCACACCTGCTGACCAGTGCTGAGACTGGGACGAACCATGTCGACCCACAACTAGATTCAATGGTGTCTCATCCGCGGCACTGGTGCCAAACTTGGCATCTAATCTGGCAGCAGCGGCATGTGGTTGTCGCCGTTGTACTTCAACCGGAGTCGTCCCATTCCTTTCTGACGTACTCCGATGCAGCAGTGGAGGCGGCGGCCTATCTGGAGTGCTGTTTGAATGTGGCGGCTTGGCGAGTTTGTTGCTGTGACCGGCAGCATCGGCTCGCGACGCAACCTCAAACGGCCGATGAAACTTCTGTTCTGGCTGAGCAGCAGTCACTGTCGGCATTCCACAGCGAGGAGGAATAGTTAATGTCAACGGCAGCAGCTTGTCTGCAGTAGAAGATGGATCTACTTCAGCTCTACTAGTCGAATATCGATGCGGATCTTTTACAGGTTTGTCTCGGTCTTGTAATAACTGCTGCTACACAATCACATGTGAGACACAATAAACGAGCGTACAGAAATAACATAATAAGCAAAGCTACAAATAAGTGTGTTCCTCTAGTGTTGCCGTAATCAACAGACAATACCACTATCCATGCACCGAAGACAACGTTTGCCAATCATCACAGGTGACAACCTTCAGCAAAGCACAATAGGCTACTGTAAAAACATTGCACGGAATGCAGGCATTGTTGTCAGAAACATTACAAGTGAAACCAGGCATAGAGCGAGTACAAGCACTCGCTGACACTTTGCGTTCGACGCTATGTTGTCATAGCAATGAAACCTGTGCACCGATTGCAAATCCGCCAATAGTTCACAACTAGAGGGCACCCCTAACGTGTCCACAAGTCACATCTGGGTCCGTGCAACAGTGTGGGCATGCAGCGAGGGACAGACACACACTGACAAACACACAGACAGCCATGACCAATATACATTTTGCCTCAGCTATGCCTCATGCAAAATCTAACTATGACAACATTCGAAGTAAGTAATTAATTATGAAATTATCACCAAATGAGATTCACATTAATCGCACATGGAAACAAAGTGTACCAATAATGGATTATACTGAACGAACACTTAACCAGCAAACACAGAATACAAGACATTAAACACACGCAAGAATTTCTACAATTCTACCATTCCCATTCACCTGCTGCTGATGAAAAAACGCCTGCTCCCAGCTACTCTCTGTTCTTCCAGGCGCTCGAATGATTCCAGGTGCTGCATCATTGGCACTGCTGCTAGTAGTTGGTAGAGACGTCAGCCTGTTGAGATTCAGCGGCTCAGCCGCCGGTGAGTTAACTGCATGGACAACGTGCGCTCGCTCAGAACGAGACACTGCTGAATGGTGTTTGGAATGTCCATCTAGCAACGAGTGAGAGTTCACCTGATGGCTGCCTATTAATTCCAACACACAGTCAGCATCAAATACTATATTATCGTATAATTCAATATTCATTAGCAGTTATATTGTTTTTAACATATTGCAAATATCAGTATGTACTGTCACACTTTTTATTTATGTACAACTAGTGGCTAGGTCATCAGATCAGCAGCAACCCATCAAGCTGTCACACTCTGTCCCAGTGTGGCATGTCAGTGGAATCTTCGTGGGAGACAATTTAATGTGAAAGCAACTAGGACCGTCGTATTAACACGTTAATTAATGCATTAAGGAATTAATCGTGACTAAAAATTAATGCCACTAAAAATTTTAAAGCAGGTGCAATCATCGCGACCCTTAAAATGCAACTCTAAAAAACACGTCACAGATCGTTAAGATTGGTCCGTTTTTTTTGCACAGTGCACCCTTTTACCCAACTCCCTAAATCCTATGCTTTACGATGCTTTTCAGTCGGCCAGACACCCTCAAAAGTGCCCCTTCCTGTGGGGGTATGTACATCCCCATGTAATACATATTCCACCCGACTAAGCATTCCAAATTGCATCTCAATCGGTTCAGCGATTTAGACACAGACTTAACAATGTGCGTTGAAACGTGGTTAATGTGCAATTTAAAAAAAATAATCGTTGTGATTAACGCAATTTAAAAAATTAATCATTTTACAGTCCTAAAAGCAACATTTGCTGCAGCAGGTGAATGCTGCAGCAATGAAGCCAGAGCTGCCTAGTTATTGTAGATATTTCTTTGTGCTGAGCTATTTTTTTTTCTTTCATAACTTCTCTTACGAAAATCAATACTGGACTAAACCTATTTTGTCTGCTGATGTCACACTGTGCATGTGCGAAATCTCAATGTCAGCCGATACACTGGCATTGAGTTCATTAGCAACAGCTTGTCAAATAGTAAAAATAGTTACAGCGATTTACAATAAAACCTGCACACTACAAGAAGCCTTTTGCTTTAAGACAGAGGTTTGAGACATGCAGAAAGTATACCCACAAATATACTGTTCCTGTACAAAGAGAGATAACAGAACAAAGCCAAATACCAGCAATAGCAAGATGTAAATTTCAACAATTAATAATTCTAGCAGTCACTAAATTTTAACAGCCAATTTTTACATTATTAATGAGTAACTTACACATTCTAACTTTAACTACATCCCAAACGTCTGATCAATGACTGAAAAAAATCAGGAAGTCAAGATGCAGTCACTTCAAGTTCAACAAATATGTGAAAAAAGACAGTACTCAGTTATGTCGCAACAACAACTGTACCAGTATGTCTGTTATGCCGCATGGCATCGTCTTTTGTTGAACTGTGCTGCTGATGATGGTGATGGTGGTGGTGGTGATGTGAGCCCGAGTGTCGACGTTCCTGTCGGTGCTGTGCCTCGGACTCTGAAGGCCGGCGGTTTCCATCTCGTCTTCCATCGTCTCTATCAAGTACCTGATGACCGCGCTGAATGTGCTCGGCCGGACGATCTCGGACGCTACGTTCCAGCGGTCGCTGTTTTGCATCTGCTTCTTTCAACAGAGAACCGTGACTGCTTAATGCAGCATGATCTGAACGACCGTCCTTCACATCACGGTCATTTGCAGCCGAAGAAGAAGCAGTCTGCAATCTACAGAATAGACGCAATCGATTACAAAATATGTACAGTAACATATCACTATTAATCCATAACAAACATTAATGCTGTAACAGTAGCTTTAAAATTTCTGAATATAGATTTTAAGAATTACACAAAACATGATGATAACTATGGCCCACAATTTTCTGGCGAAAATTCTGTTAAAATCTGTGGATCAGTTTCCGAAATTCTGCAGCTCACCGCCGGAAAATGATAGCATTTTCCATGGCTCACCACGGCCTCCCATTCATAAGTAAATAACTGAGCCGTCTGCGGTTTTATTAATAAGACACTGGCAATGCACTAAGTTATTTTAACTAAATGAAATAAGATTAGTAATTTTCTGTATAAATGTGTGATTAAAGTGACTGAAGTTTGATGATTAATGAACCATCGACGACTGCATGTTGACGTCACATAGAGATGTTTACTAGAAAGCACCGCAAGGGGGGCTGCGGTCATCACCGCCAGCATGCACGGCTTCGCTAGTTGTCGAAATGGCGGAGGAGATAGACCTAGAAATGTGCAGTTATGGGCAATTGTTGGAAGTTCAAATGCTCCGTGACCTTGACCTTGACCTTGGATCAGGTCACGGTCATGTCAACATACACAGTACGTGTAGGTCTACCGGCATGCTCAACCACGTGACTGTAGTGTCATGCACTACCGAAATACGGCCATTTGAATTTCATCAAATATTGATATTGGACGAAGTTTGAACTCTCGTGATAGCTTTCCTAGATGGATATTCAAAAATCAGGCTCCGACAAGCTGTAGTCCAGGTCCCATACTATGGCCACCAACCATCAGTTTTGAGCTCCAGACGGAAATGGCGGAGGAGATAGACCTAGAAAAGTGCACTTTTCGCAACTTTGGAAGCTCCGTGACCTTGACCTTGACCTTAGATTGGGTCGAGGTCACACTGGTGCGCATATGTGATCGAGGTCTACCCACACACCAAATTAGATGGAAATTGGAAAAACTTTTTGTGGACGTACAGACGGACGGACGGACACACCTGAGTTCCAATCTACTAGGTCATCTCCGAGGCGATGACCTAAAAAATGAAACAACTCCTCTCTCATTCCCTCAAAAGCTTTCAACTGAAGAGCAATCAAAGGCGTTCACAACAAAGTTAGTAAAACAGACACTGCAATCAGTCACCATGTTTGTTTGTTATGTGATCTTACTTATCTGTCTCAAATCACTTGAAATTCGTCAACTGACTGATTAAAAAAAACTGTAGGTTCTTATTTTTCTTAAACTTTTAGTTGACAGGCTCTGCTGTAACAGATACAGGACAAACCCATGCTTGCAACAATGAGCGCTTGACATCCACCGAGGCTTCGCTACATCTTCACTAGTGCTGACAATTTTTGTGGCCTGTCTTCAAATACGTGTAAGAAGATCACAGCATTAATCACCAGCCATTTCATCAAATTCTGCAGAATTCCACAGAAATGCGTAGCGGCAAACAGCAAATTCTGTGCTTGGCTTGAAATTCCATGGCTCATGGAAAACTGTGGGCCCCACCAATAACTTAACAGCTGAAAATGTCACACATGTCTCTTCCTGATGAATTGAGATCACCTGACATCACTCTGACTACGTTCAGAAACAAACTGAAGACGTTATTATTTAACGCATAACTGCTGTATTTAGCGCATTTGTAGCATCCGCGAAAGTGCGCTTTATAAATGCACTTAATAATAATAATAATAATAATATATATTAGAGACTAATCTTAGAATACCGGAGAGGAAGGTCCAAATTTCTCACCCGGTACTAGCATTGGACAGCTGATCTATAAAGAGATAATGATGATGATAATAATAATAATAATAATTCAACGACAAGGTTTACACGCTGTCCTCATGACCATGGTCACTGCGAGAGTTCACCCGGTTCATTTGATGAATGCAGACTGAGTGCCAGGTGGCTGCCAACTCTCACACCAAGCCAACCAACTTGGGCTGTCAGTCTGCCGATAAATGGCTGCTACCATCCACATCCACCATAACCATTTGTTATTATTACTCAGCTCAAAAGCTGATACTCATCTTACCGTCCCATGGAGGGTTGAAGGCTTCTACCTAGGCACTGCAGGAAGGGTGCGCAGCCCGTGCTCAAGGCTGTACACCGCAGTGGCTGTTGTGATAAACATAACTGGCCATGGCCTCTCACACAGCAGTCAATCATGCCATCAGTGAACAAAGAAAGGATAAGATTCAGTGAGTCATTACTCTGGTTGATATTAGGAATAACATAGGGCTACACAAAAACTACCCCTGAAAATGAAGGGTACAGGCCAACACTAGTTTACCTGGATAATTGGCATTAAACCAGTGTTTGTGCACTGCATAAGTGTTCACAATTTTTCATGACAAAACTAGAATCTTTCGAACGATTAAAGCTGCATGTGTCAAACCTGTCTAGGCCAAGCCAGTTTGCCGCAGTGACATTTGGCATCTTCATTGACATCAGCAAACCCGGTGGAAGTGACTGGGCTGCATAGAAATCGGCTGGAGGAAAATGAACACCTGCCGCAGCCGATGCAGCCAGCCCTGGGTACAAGCTGCTACCAGCTGCAGCAGCGGCAGCAGCAGCAGCCCCGGGAAACACTCCAAAGTGAGGATACTGCAGCAACGAAGCCTGCAGCATCAGCTGCTGCTCTGTCAACAACTGATCTTCTAACCTGCAATGTAAATGATGACAGTCACTACACTTCTAGCACCTGTTGGCCTCGTGCTGGGAAGGGCATGGCATCCACTGTTTTAAGTCAGCTCTTCCGATTTAGTCATAGTTGTCATCTAGTCGACTAAAATGAGTAAACATTTTTATTTTATTTTAGTTGCTAGCATAAATTTTAGTCGTAGTTTTAGTTTTAATTGACTAAACTGTGTTGCGTTCATGTTTTCGTCTTTTGCTACAGACTAAAACATCATACTGATTCAAGTATAAATAACATACAATGTGAGAGCAAAATGACTACATCAGTAGCTTGACTAAGCCGTCAGTACAACAGTGCAACTGCACACTGCACAAACCATAATCACACAAATGATGCAAATTAATGATTATAAACAAAACTGATGATGGACCATATGCAAATCGTTTGCACCTCACTCCCGACAGATAACCACACCAGTACCTCAGAGCACTGAAGCAAACACAAAGCACTGAACCCAACCAGTGGCCTGGCCTCATCCTGTCTTCATTCACCACTGGACTCCTGACAGAAGGGATGCTGCTCCCTTTCTGCCAGCTCTCTGACGCCAGTACCAGGCTTGGAGACATTTCTGACCCAGGTAAACAGGTTCCATGGCCGTCATCGATGTGATAAGCACATTCTAGTGACTCATTTTCTGAACCTCAACCACATGCTGCCTACTGTGCCTCAACATTAAACCCAGTTCAAGCAGATGCTAGTATTAACTGCCATCAACTTTACATAAAAATTGATGAACAACATGACAAAATAATGATCCCTACCGCATGGACTGTGCTCCATAAAGTCCAGCAGAGCCAGCACCTTGTGCGTAGGCACCCTGATATGCCTTGTACATTGAGTCAAATGCTGCAAACTGGGCTCCAGTAAGTGCAGAAGTACCACCAGCCAAGAGATCACTGGTATTGGCACGATACGGCTGAAGTCGGCTGGCTGCTGCTGCTGCAGCAGAACTGTCTGTTACGTGAGTACTGGCAGATCCAGCCAACGTATGATGTGCCACTCTGGAGCTGCAACAGCACCAAAGCACCCTTCACATGTTCACCATACAACTATGAAATAATGAAAATTAGAGTCTTTTATGCACCTCTCCTGGTTAATAGACACTACTCAGGAAACTTTCTTCACACACACTATTCTCAGTTTGCTGTCACTACCAAATCACACCCTCCATCCACCTGCATCCAGCACGTCAACTTAGTCACAAAACCTTACGTATCATTTACAGTAATATCCAATAATTACCAATACTGAGATCATCAATGTTAGCAATATTTGTAATTCACCTATTTCTGGCAACTTGTGCAAATCACATTAACTGTCATATTCAGTTAGAATGAAAAACAGTAAATTAATATAAATGGTAAAAACTGCCCAGTTCACCAACAAATGTAAGAGGGATACAGTCACTGCTCTAAAATGGCACATATCACTTTGCACAGATTCCTCCTAGAATGTTAAGCATGCCCCTACCAGCGAAGTCATATGGCAAATTGGTGGAATACATCTAAATGCTCCACTACTATTGCTAAAATGGTCGTTTATTCCTTCGGGGGAGTTTATTGGAGTAAAAATGGGGTAAACGTAAACACATGGCAGATTTATACCTCTAGGTATGCAATAACCTGGACTGAGGTCCTATGAATCAAACAGAGTAAAAATCGGTTCTGTTGTTTGGTCTTGAGAAGCGAGCAAATTTTCGAGTCACAAAAAAGGAACTAAAAACCATGCAACCGTAATATTTCACCTATTTGCCGGGATGCCCCCAGCAGGGTGATCACTTTGAATTTTGGCATGCGGATGACATTGCCAACTTAATCACCCATGTCAAACTTTGTCAATCAGTTCAAGGAGTTCTGACACCCCTAATTTTCCCATTCTCCATAGGCTTTTGACTTTACAACCTTACTAATGTGCTACACTGACATCTCAAACAAGCTTCATTAAATTAACTAAACTAAAATTCTGTCTCACTTGGCAACGACTACTGGTAATCATAATAAAATAAATAAGAAATAAAGACACAAAATTTAAATGAACAAAAAATTTTAACGATCTATGAATTAATTAAACATTAAAAATTTAAGCCCTATGTGAAATGGAAAAGTTTTGTAAAATAATAAGATAAGTACATGAAATTCAGTAAGTCTATGTGGTCAAGATTTTCAAGTATTCACGTATACTTCAAAATTCTAACAGACACCTAAATTATTAGTGAAAATCCAAGGAAGCTGTTTTTTTCTGCCACATCTGATACAATAACTCTCACAGCAGACCTTTCCACAGCTTCCAGTTAAAACCTTCGTTAATATTAAAACAGCAAGGGGCTTACTATAAATCCCTGCTGAGCCGGACTTTCATGCCAAAGCATCACATGCTGCTGTTATAACTACTATCATTACACCCTCATACATTCTCATTACTGCATTCACGAGCCAGTTCTTCACACCTGCCTTCGTTAGAACCCATCTAGTCACCTACCTGGATTGTCCACCAAATCCTTTTACAGTCAATTCAGCTAGTACCATTTGACTGTGTACATTGCACTATTTCATCATACTACTTGTTACTACACTACTATGATTACTGTTACATCTGTTTAACGGCCTTTTTTTCCATGACAACATGGGTAAGCCGGCACCAGAAAGGTAAACAAGTCTGGATTTTACTGGATCATGAGATAAAAGGGTGGCAGTGGCATCAGCTGCACCATATGCAAATCATTTGCACCTTGCTCCAGACAATCATGACAGTACCTCACCACTCAATCTCTACAGGCCAGATGCCCTTCTTGCCACATAGCCGAGATTGAGTGTCAAAGGGTCGTTGCCATGGC
>Ga0056133_10000277_pt1 | contig 11716 bp, 7 predicted proteins | sample WorMetGr2BELIZE1_FD_67351 | JGI IMG/M metagenome (GOLD analysis project Ga0056133, IMG submission 67351) | Marine gutless worms symbiont microbial communities from Max Planck institute for Marine Microbiology, Germany - Inanidrilus... ... | reverse complement strand
ATGCATTTCCAGCGAGCCGCGTGCAGCAGGTTTCAGACCTGCATCTTAAATTCGCACTAAGGCCACACCATGTGTGGAAGTATGGTAGACATCCAATCTACGGCCGGTGAGATTAGGCGAGGAAAAAAAGAAGAAAGAAGAAGAAAGAAATCACAGGGCAAAAATATAATGGTCTGCCCTATTACATATGGCAACCATAAACAGTTGGGTGCCGACGCCACTGTTGTAGCGAGGCCGCCGCGTTGAGCAGTTGTGTGAAACCAGATCTGTGGGATTAGTGCAAGTTGGCGGTCGCACTACCACAGTCGCCGACGGCGCACGTCACCGCGGATAACTCCAGAGCAAATACGGCGTTGTCGAGTTGGCGTCGCGTCGTCATGGCAACGAGTTCGGATGCTGGCGGACGACTGTGGCCGTTGTGTGGCCGGCTTACGGTCAACGGCAGGTGCGTCGTTGACGCGCAATCCTCTCAGAGCTTCTGCAGACAGGTCAACGTGACCCTGTGCTATGGTCCCGACCACTTGAGGCAACTTCTTCGTCTGTTGTAGTATATCTATTGTCAGCCTGTCGGACGTTGCACAGTGGAGATAACCGTTAAACTCCGTTTACACGATACAACCGGTTGTCAAACCGGTTGTCTAACGGGTTTGACAACCGGTTTGACAACCGTGTTGAACGAACAGCTGTTCGTTCAACCGGTTGTCAAACTGGGTTGTACAACCGGATTTACAACGGCTTTGACAACCGGCTGTAGCGTGTATACAAACATTTACCCGGTTGTCAAACCGCTTTGACAACCGGTTTGACAACAGGTTGTATCGTGTAAACGGGGCTCTACAACACATTAACGGCAGTTCGATACGAGACTACGTAATATTCCGCCATTCAAACACTTCTGCATACTCATTTTCGCGTTCGCAATTTCATTTTATCGTGATTGGTGGACGATTGTCCGATTTGCACACAGCAGCGCAGGAAAAGGCATTTCATTGAATGAGATTACGTAAGTAAATCTGCAGACGATGTGAACGTAATAGAAGGTAGCGAAGTAAGTTAGAAAGATTTGCGAAAGAGCTAACTGAAGAAGCAACGCGATATGGAGCAATTTTGACAAAACAATGGCATTCGAAAGCAGCGTAAGAGAAAGGAAGATTTCAATAGAAGGAGTCGAGCCAGAAAACGTATTTACGTACTTAGGAACGTCACAAGCGGTCTTCATTGCAAGAGCGAGATTGCCGTTGGACCTACAAAAGCACTAGCAAATTTAACGGCACTGTAGAAAAGTCGCGGAAGAGTAAATCAATCAGTCTACAGAATAAAATGTCGGAATTGAAGAGTAATATATGCAGTAGGATGTTTTGTGCGTGTGAAAGAGGAGTTATATTGGCGAATGTTCTGAAACGGTTACTGATATTTGAAAGTAAATATTGCAGAAATGTCACACGAATAGAGTGATCTCAGAAAGTTACGAACAAAAGAGTCCGTCTTCAGATTTTCCAGATTAGAATTATTCCTTTGGGCATCAGTTAGTGGAGGCTTGTCTTTCCTTGGTGTTGCGGTCAACGTTGAATTTTATATTGCTGCATTGTGTTTTATGTACTGTTAACGTTGACGAATAAATTGATCCCGAGATTGAGATTGAGAGTAAGTAAGTAAGTAAACAGGTAAACAAATTTATTAGCAGCAAAGTAAACACAAAATAAAATACTGCTAAAAGGAATGGAAGGAATGAAAGTTGAGAGTCCAGCCAAAGAGATATCTACCGCGGGGAGCGATACGGAGGACATTGAAACTACTTGGACATTTGCCTATAAGTAACAATGCAAAAATAATTATATATTTTGACGGACATAGCAAAGTTGACGGGCCACATAGAGACTGGGTTGATGACAGCGTGGATTGATGAAGAGCTGGCCTACGTGTCATACTCCGCACAAAAGACGCAAACAGATGGAAACAGTCAGAAGGGCTGGGTCCAGAGGGTTCTTCAGGACCGCCGTGAGGATGGCGATGTCGTGGAATGGCCGAGCACTGTACGGCCACGTCGCGGTAATTTATGCAAAATTGCCCGCCGCCAAATAAATAAAATTAGGCGGATAAATAACGCATAGCGGAGACGATGAAAGTTTGATGCGTTGGCTTCGTGACGCGCTGCCGGCTTGACGTATACACGCGCGCTCGTAACCCTCTCTTGCGACGCACACAATTCCTGCCGACGCGACACCGTTATGGAGCAATATTTGCTCGGTAAACTGTCCGTCGGTTAGCGGGCCGTCACTTTTGGTACAAAAGAGGACGGCGGTGAGTACCGGCTTCGTATTGTTCGATACGGCACTGCAATCAGTACCGCAGTTGAAGGGTTAAGCTCGAATACCGTAGCAACTGCGACCGCGGCTCCGGCTAACACGATTAGGCCGGGTATACGTCCTTCGTTGCGTATAACGTACAGTAGCCTAGCGAAACGCCGTCCACACCTGTGACATGCACGCTACGCACCGTGCCTGAGAACGTTATGAAACCAGAACGTACTAGAAGAACCCTCGCTCGAGGTCGCACCGACCACATCGGTTTAATTTCATTCTGCAGAGGCCGCCAGCGGTAGCCCGTAAAGTGCGTCCCTAACCCTAGCGGTGAACTATGACGTACGCCTTGGCCTATGAAGCTGACATAGATTGGGTCAAGATGACCCACTGTACCAAATATCTAGGTCAGAGGTCCTTTAGTTCGAAAGTAATCGTACGACCGACACACACGGCGGGCCGAGGGCACTAGTCGGACCGATAAAGTGGTCGCTAATGCGGCAATACGTAAACCATGCAGATGTGACAATACGGGAAACCCCGCCCATTTCTAGGCTAAGTTGATGAAATGGCCTAACCGTAGCGCCCTCTAGCGGTCGATTGGATAGGAACGCATTGCCAGAACGCTGTCAGTACGGATGTCGGTCGATAATTCGCAGTGACGACGATTTATTGCGCAAAGTTTCCAGTACTTTCGCGCTCTTTTCACCTCAGTCGTCTGTTGCGTTAATGACCGTTGCTGCCGGCTCAAATCTATTATATCATTACTATTATTAAAACCACAAGGTTGTCGGTGACGGAAATGGGCGTGGCTGGCTTGGCGTGGTTGACACACGCTTAGTATAGAAAAGCAGACCTGAGTTTGAAACTGTAAATAAGTAACAACCAGTCGAAAATTCACGGTCGGCTACAATGTTGCTAAAGTGGTCTGGGCGCCTCGACTGGGGGCGTTCTAGTACATTTTTATTCACCGTGTAGGTAGAAAGATAGAAGCAAACAAACAACAAGAGAATAGAAAAGAAACACAGACGAAATACTTGTCTGACAAATAATTAAATATCAAACACCTTTGACAAAAACGCAGTCGTGTGATAACAAGTGTGTACTGTTACTATTGACCGACATACTATGAAGCATACTTTCTGACCAATTTGTAGTCCAGGTAATGCAGTCGTTGTGCGATGTGTCTGCGTTTGTGTGTTTGGACGATTGCGTTCGAACAAGATGACCTCTGGCGTAGATTTTGGCATGGTGGTAACATCTCGACCATGATTAGGTCAAGATTGTAGGTCAAGGTCATAGGTAAAAGTTGAAGGTCATGTGAGGAAAAGTGTTCCTTTCTGGGTGAAAGTGAAAGTTGAATGTGGAAAAACAGTTCCGTTTCAGTGGTTGAAAAGCGGACCTTCAGCGCTCGCAGACTGGATGTCTACCATACTTCCACCCATGGTTTGGCCTTAGTGCGAATTTAAAATGCAGGTCTGAAACGTGCTGCACGCGGCTCGCTGAAAATACAGGACACAAACAATCGCCAAAAATTCGCCATCTGCGCATTATCGCACAACTTTGTCTGGCTATATCTACGCAACTGAGTCACTTATCGACAATTGGAAAAAACTTGTTAAGCAGCAATATATCCTCCACATGTCCTTACAAAACGCTGAACTTCGGCCTACTAGCGGCTGAGATCGGTTCGTTAGTTTGGGGCACCCCAGCTACTTTCAAGAGGTTTTGCGTCTTGGCGGCGTTACGGCACGGCACTCTAGTAGTAGGAGTCAGCCAAACTTTGCAGCGTTGAACAGAGGGCGCCAACAGAGGGCGCCACCTATATTCGGCAGGGCGGCCATCACGTTGGGCATTGGCCCACATTCTATTTAAATGTTAATTACATTTCGCGTGAGGCGTAGCCGAGGCGAAATTTATAGTGGTCACTGCCGTCTGTGTGTCTGTCTGTATGTCTCTCACCACATTGCCACATTACTGCACGGACCCGGTGTAAGTTGGGGAATGGTACGGGGTGCTCTCTAGTTGTGCACTATTGAACCATTTGCAATCGGTGGGTGCTCGGGTTTCGTTGCTGTGACGCCATGGCGTCGAACGCGAAATGTCAGCGAGTGCTTGTACACGATCTATGCCTGGTTTGTGGTAGTAACTACGGCAGATATCTATAAACCAGGCATAGAGCGAGTACAAGCACTCGCTGACATTTCGCGTTCGGCGCTATATTATCATAGCAACGAAACCCGTGCACCGATAGCAAATTCCCCAATAGTGCACAACTACAACTACAACCACCATTCCCCAACTTACATCCGGGTCCGTGCAGTAGTGTGGGAATGCGGCGAGGGACAGACAGACACACAGACAGCCGTGACCTCGATACATTTTCTTGGCTATGCCTCACGCGAAATATAATAAAACCGCGTTGTCGGGTTCGGTGACAAATTACAGTCGAATTATCAGAAGACAGACTACTACAGCAAGCAACTCAACTGCTGTTCTTAACTGTCATTATGCTCAGGCTGCTTGTAGTGATGCCCTCCTGTCGTAGTAGGCGCCATTATGCGTTGCACTCAGTCTGTCCGTGTGTTCATCTGTCAGTCTCACAGGGACTTGTTTCCAATGGAAATTTCGCTGTCTTCCCCAGTGTGCGGCCCGGCTGCCCCGTGCGTGCCACACAGCAGTGCATTAGTCGAGATTAATATTTGCACGGAGTTATTCATTTGCCGAAGCTGGCAAAACGAGCAAGAAGCACTATCGAATGACAAAACGCCGAAACGCCGTAAATACTGCGAGCTGTGACGTAGACGTCCATTTTGTGATGACGACTATACATAGGGTGAAATGACGTCGCATATCCAAGGGCGCAACCACTGGGGGGGGGTCGTCCGGACCCCCGAAAAAATTTGGACGGACCACCCCAACTTTTTACGCAGCTGCACACTGCAGTGCACAAAATTGGCTATACCATCCATGTTCTGTACAATAACCTAGACCAAGGAATTGGACCCCCAACTTTGAAAACGTGGTTGCGCCCCTGCGCATATCTGTGGTCGCAATACGATATCCATTTTATGGGGCAACACCGTCGTACTGTGTGTAGTTAACTGGTGAAGATTTGTCGCGTTATTCGAATAAAATCGAATCGGTTGGTTTAAGAAAATGTCCGTGTTACTAAGAAAGTCATACCAGAATAACAAACATTTCGCACAGCTTGCCCACAAAATGACGGAAAAACAGCTGGCATAGATATGATATAAAAATTCCGTCACTGTCAAAATAAATGTTTTGTAGGAACTTAAAGTATTGTATTTTCTAAACGCACTATTGCGCAGGGTGCGGTATTTTCAGTTCTGTATTTCTGTTTAAATCTAGAAGTGTTTCGCTGTTGATTGCATGTAGGCCTATAGCAAAATAGTTCGTCTATCTTCATTGTATTATTTTGCTGATATCGATGTTAAAATAATTCAGTGAGACAACAGACGTAAATTACGCAGTGTGATATCATTTGTGTATTTTTTCCGCTTTCACAAACGGTAAAATTTGAGAGCCCAAAATACATAGCAATGCTGGCTTATCTTAACTTGATCTCTGACAGTCCGATTCTTTCCAAGACTTGTGTTATTACGTCCAGTTTTTTAAATTTTATTTTGGGTGAGTGAACGTCTGTGAATCGTGTGTCTCATATTCTTATTGTCTGAAGTAACGCGAGTTTACAGTAAGTAAAGTAAGAGGAAAAAGAGACGCGTATGTGAAGTTCGGAGATGTAGTAGTCGAACGTCAGAACACGATGTTGTTTTTCTGTTGTGTACTGTGAGTAAAGCTCAAGCGGGACACGCGAACATGAGTTATTGGCAACATCTGAGTCTGTTTGTCGATAGGTTTGTCAGCAAACTGTTTTTAAAATTACATATTCATGTAGTTTACGTTGATGAAGCCGCGTGATGACAGGCAGCAGCTGCGTAAATATTGCAATGAAAGCGACGCTTTACTTAGGCACGGTACACGCTACCCGTGTTCACGGCGGAAAATAATAGATTAACTAACTTAACTATAAAAAAGGGTCAGTATGTGCAGCATGACGAAGGAAGAAACACGTGACAGTAATAGCAATAGGCCTATACACAGCAAGATAGTCTTTATCTATAGAATGTCTTATTTTACGATTACCTCAATTTAGAGATTGCACGGCCTGGTTGTAATGGTTAAGGCGTTGGCTTGCGACTTGAAAGGTCGCGTGTTCAACTCCCGGCTGAGCCGCTGTCAGACCTTGGGCAAGTTGTTCGCACACATGTGCCTCTGTCACCAAGCAGTATAATTTGGTACCGGTTGCGGGGCAGCGACTGGGAAGGTAAGCGTAGGTCTGGCGTCGCACTGGCCATGAGTCACAGACTTAACTTAAGTGGTTTATCCACCTACGGGCTTAAGGCCTAAGTAAGGGAGATGAGCACCCCACCAACACTCTTCATGGAATGTGGTACTGTTTTACGGCACACAGCGCTTTCTGACGCACGATAGGCCTACCTTAAGTTAAATTTACTCTGACGAGCAGAGATCTGCTCCACCATAGGTCATATGCCGAAGTATTTGCAGATATCTCTGTACGTGTCTTTAGACAGGGCACCAAGTGTTGTTTAAAAAGAACTCTACTAACAGCGAATTGTAAGGACTGCCGACCCCGTATTTTATTTCAAAACGTATGGTTTATTTCAACTGCGTCGCGTAACGAACTTCCTGCATAAAGAAGCTTCTGGTTATTGGTCGCGTCTGTTGCGACCGGACGTTACCTGTGGAATTCGACGTATTTTTATATCGCAGCGGAGTCAGCGATAGTTGTTCGGTTGCGACATGCTGAACGTCGGTCGTTTGTATACTGTCGATGTTACTCGCGTAAAAGAAAGCACTCGGAGAGTATATACCCGCCCGTTCCTTTCTTAGCCGAACCGCAAGTATCAGACCGCTGTCACACCTGCGATTTTATCGCGTAATTTTGTCGCGCGACATTATCGCGCGACAGAATCGCGTACGCAACTGCGCATGTTGCATCTGCGACATATCGCGTAGACAGCGTGGCTTCTGCTGCACTTTTTCCCTTTCACGAGCCTCCTTCCAAGGTTTCCCTTCTTCCCTCATACTAAGTGCGCATGTGTGACATGTACTCTAATAGTTTATCCATAACGCAACACTGTACCGGCCCTTCCTGCGGTCAATTCAGTGCCCGCACGAAGGGGTTAACGTGCTGCGGAATGTCCGACTACAATTAACGGGAAAACACGCTTCGATTTGTTCTTTGCCGATGCCCGTTCCATGTATACAGTGTGAACACGAGTCGATGAGAACAGCTCAAAAGCGTGTATTGAATAGCGTACGTGATCTGGTGATAGTCTTAATTACGACGCGCGTACTTCCAACACCGAAGCGTCGTTAGTGCCAAAAGCACGTGCAAAATAACTCTCGCATCTCTTGTTGTACGTCGCTAAAAGTATGTTTGCTTCACGAGTTATTCGGTCTTCTTTTGTAACACGGCACATGCGGTAATTCCATTATCTCGGCGAAACGGCGAGGCAATGAGATTAGTCCGTGTGGCTCTTAGCCGGGTTACCGAAAACAGTGCGAATGGATTTTTTCTCTATGAAATTATGGGGAGTGGGTAACATGTAGAACATGCATCGTTGAGACACTATACAAATGATGCACGGTTGCAAGTGAAACATTCAAATATGTTGTCCCGAGGTTGACATGTCATCACGAGAGCGCAGCCCGAGTGATGACATTTCAACCGAGGGACAACATATTTGAATGTTCCACGAGCAAGCGTGCTTAATCTGTTTTGTCGTATGACCAACTACGAGCAAGTACAAAATCCTGATGAATAATATATTTACGTTGTATTTATTCAAAATTACCGAAAATTATCAACCAATAAAGTAAACATCAACAACGTAGAATACTATTTTGTTGACATCGTCGGTTCAGCTAACTTCGGAAATAACCGTGCAACACTGTCGAAACATGTTGCACGGTGCAACATGTCACATGTTGCACGGTCACACGCTCAAGAGTGCAACGTGCGAATATGGCCAACGTCACGTGATCACGTTTCGACCAATCAGCGTAGCAGCTCGCAGTTGGTCATACGACAAATTATAATATTTAACCATTTCCTTTTACTGAAATAAACGTACGTACGTTCGTAACCAGGCGGCACCGGTAGAGCGCATGCTCCGCTTCACTGTCGTTATCGGCAACCAGCAGGTGCGCTATCCCTAACCCCTAACCTTAACCCCAACTTTCAGAAAGTTTAACAATTCGTTTCTGCTCTATTATCTACATATTCCCCACATTTCGTGAAAATCCGCCCATAACGTTTTGCGTTTTTCCTGCTAACGGACAGACAGACAAACGCTGGTCGAAACAGTACCTCTCCCACATCGGCGGAGACAGTGACAATAAAAACCGCGGTAACAACTTTATGTACAAGTCACGCTGACGTATGGGCACGACGACTGTGGTCGGTTATGTTGTACATAGCGTGTTATACGACCGTAAAACTTGAAACTAGTTGTTGTACGACGTCGGTTACGGCATTGTTGTCGATTTTCGTTGTTGTCACGACGTATGGGTGATGCGACGAACTCCGTGTTCGGTCTATACGACCAGAGTTGTGATGATTTTCGACGAAGAACTGACGCCGCGAAGGCGAGTGTGTGCGAAGTTGCTCTGTATAAGCGTATACACCAGTACATGTGGGCATATGTTCGTCGTAAGTTGACTAGGCGATATCATACATTACGTTGCTGATATTGTCGTTGTTGTTAAAACTGACGCAGCCACGCAGACGTGTATAGTTGTTGTTGCCAGCGTTGTAGTTGTCGTTGTGATGGTTGTCGTTGCAGGAAACGCTGACAGTCGAGTCAGTCGTAATAATAATAATAATAATAATAATGACTTGGCGATCGACGATTCAGATCTGAATTGACTTCAGCCTATGGTCGTGGCACTAAAGGTATTTAAGATGTTACCGTTTTACTTGTGGAACGGGACCAATTATATACAGTGGACTGTGGGACCAGAGCGAGCAACACTGTTTACGCACGTCGCTGAAATAGACCGTTGGATAGTCTATCGTTTTCACCGTTAGTGTACTATTTACCAAATAAATAGTACACTAACAGATATAGCAAGTACTCAAAGTACTTAATTTGACAGAAGACCGCATCGCTGCCGCAGACAGACAGTTCAATCATATTCGCCAGGTAGCGCCAATGTGCCTTCCGATGTGGGCGCACTAGCGTCACCTGGCGAATACGATTGAACTTGTGCTTCCTTCGGCCCACCCGAGTCCACAATCCAAACGGCAAATCGCGGAAGCGAAACCCCTTAGGCCTATCCGATCTAAACAAAATTTTGCAGGATGGTAGGTATACCCGACGTAATCACCTGTGCAAATTTTGGTGAAGATCGGTTAAGGGGTTTAGGGGTAGCGGAGGGTCAAAGTTTGCCCTTCTCCATTGACTTTGATCGTCGCCCTTACAACACTCTCGCACTACCGTGCGAGTGTGTGAAACTGTTGAGTTTCATCAGCGGTCACTTGCATCTTAAGGCGTACACGAGTTACAAGAATCTCAATCTTTTAGTTAATAGGGTACACTCTGGAAGTGGCGTTGCGACCTTTAGGCGTATATGGCAAGCGTTTAAACCAACATGTCGGTTACTGACAACAGTCACTCCGTTCGTCGCCTTGTAACGGTGAAAAATTGTCACTCGCTGTCGGTTTCTCGTTTCCGTTGTGACACCGTTAGCGCCGAATACTCGGCACAGTTGGACGTTTAGCGCTGTTTTAGAGGGTTAATGTAGTGACCGTGTCACGTCGAATGTGAACTTGCTGTATACACCGGCCGTTGACACAGCGCGGGTTGGCACGATTGTACCAATCGTAATATCGATCCATAGTGTCCTTGCATGTGTCCATTAGGCAATTGGTCAGCACAGCATGTAGCTAGTGATACACTAGAAAGTTTTCTTTCGAAAGTCGCTTTCGAAAGTGACTTTCGAAAGAAAACTTGCACGTGTGTCATGAAAACTTTCGCAATTTTTCTTCTTTCGAAAGAAACGTTCACGATTAGAACATGTTCTATTCTTGAAAGCTTCTTTCGCGAGTTACTTTCGAAAGCGACTTTTGAAAGACAACTTTCTAGTGTGTCACTACCTTATGTTCGGCGGAGTGCACACAGTGTGTCGAGTGTCAAGTTGTGACGCACGTGCTCATGAAAGGCGTCGTCGTCGTCGTCGTTGCTGTTATTATGGTCGCCCTATGTAATAGGGCAGACCGCTATATTTTCATGCTGTGGTTTCTTTCTTCTTTTTTCCTCGCCTAATCTCATTACGAAGACATTAAACTTCGGTCCATTTTGCGGTGCACGATAAGGTCGTTTGTCCCGCTCATCGCTCGAATAAGTTGCACTTCAAAACTAGAAATACGTGCACAGTTGTTGGCCGGATTTAGTAACGTTCTGACTGTTCGGCAGAACAGCCCCCACAACTTTAAGGGCCATGCACATTCTGAAAAGCATTTTTCAGGCTGCTCTGAACATTTTCCCGCATTATTGGCCATCGCTGCACGGCAATCCAAGACCACGAAGAGACGTCAAAACAGAACAGCAAATCCACTAGGAAATGTTTATGTTTCTTACTTACTTATTTGTTTTTATTTTGATTTACAGCAGAAAATGAAAGACAACGAAAATAAGTTCCCGACATTGGCACTGGACAGGGACCCACATTTGTAAACCGGGTGTTGCTTAATCCGGGTGGTTTCCTCGGTGTTCTTTGAGCCACGTTTTACCGGTTTACGCAGTAATAAATTATTTCAACTGAGATGCCGAATTCTTCCCGTCCTCCCGTCTTATCATCTTTCCTTCATTTCCCTCCTTCCTTCGCGGCGAAGCAGCCCTTTCGAAACCAGCTAGAGGTCTAGCTGGAAGAACCCTGTATATATGTAAATGTATTCAATGCAGTGTTGGCGTAAGAAAAATTGACACATACATCGCGACACAGCCGTGAATACCAATAAACAAGGGTAAGGAAAACTGCACAGTGGACACAGATCGGTTACATCCGCATAACACCTTTTACAGCAGATTGTCGTATTGACTGAGTTTGATCGAAACGTTATTGGTGCGACGAGCCTAGGTAGCTCGAAACTAATCTGCTATAGGGTCCAGGCGAAGCTCCATGCAGCGAAGCCCCGTGTAGTCGAAATCGATTTTGGCGCATTTTGGAAACCAGAAATGCTTCTTGTAGCAAAAATCACAGAGACCTTAGATTAAACTGCCTGACCTCACGGATTGCCGGATCCCATCCGAAAGGTACCATATTCCCGAATGGAAGTACGGAGTTGGACTTGGTCACTTTTTTGA
>Ga0056133_10000276_pt1 | contig 11726 bp, 9 predicted proteins | sample WorMetGr2BELIZE1_FD_67351 | JGI IMG/M metagenome (GOLD analysis project Ga0056133, IMG submission 67351) | Marine gutless worms symbiont microbial communities from Max Planck institute for Marine Microbiology, Germany - Inanidrilus... ... | reverse complement strand
GTCTTCTCCCTAATTCGAATGCACTAGTTGCCTTCAGTGCTTTGACACTGTTGGTTGGGCGGCAGGAAGGGCATCCGGCCTATAAAATATATGGGGAACGGTGGAGGTGGGCACTGCTTAGTCCGGATGGAGTGGCGCCCAGCCGGATGATCGGTGTGTCTGCCTCTGTTAATCTTCCCTTGCACCATAAAGTTCAGAAGTTCTCTTCTGGCACCGGCTTACCCGGGTGGTCCCGGAAAAAGGGCTGTAAAACAATTGTGGTGGTGGCGTAATATTCTGCCATTAACCTATGTTTGGCTAGGTCTTGCAACAGTGAAATTATGAGATAATCAGCTCAATGCCATTCACTCAACAGCACCGAAGTCAAAGTCAAAGCAAAAAATAACAAGCTTAGCAAAAATAAACCAGAAAACAACAAAACTACGACAGCACGATGACATTAGTACTGCCATAGCAATAAACATCCATTGTACTAGTAATACATCAATGTTTGCACATGAATACTTGCAAACCTTAGACTAGGTTGCACATGTCTATAGGCATCTGCTTTTATTATAATTATTTATATCCTACCTTCACCCATTGACCGTTTATCTGTGCAATCAGCAAAGCTGGCACCTAACTACAGATGGTGTAATGATATGTCGATACACAGTTCCATCAGCAGGAAATGCCGCAGTCACAAACAGAAACGTGCCAGTATTCAAAGACCACAAAGAAAATATTTGCATTTTAATATTTCTGTTATAGACATATCACTCTTTTGATATTTTAAAGGCAAATATTACCATGAATATTATCATCATCAGACTTGCCTGGCAAGTTCCAAGTCTGGGTCATCAAGAGTGGCGCAGGCATCAAAATACTCTCGTGCCGCCGCCAGCATCAACTCGGCCAACTCATCGTGGGAAAGTTTCGTTCTCAGCATCGTCACAGCAGTATCAACGTCGTCTGGGTTTTCCCCGGCGTCATGCGGCAATGCACTGGGGCTGGCTGAGCGTGCAGTCACCGCACCAGACTGCACCAGGCTGCTGGCAAGCTTGATGTGACTGAGATTACCAGAGCAGAGAAGACTCGAAATGAAAATCTGAACGTGAACACAACATAATAACTTACCATACTTTTAACTACGGTGACAAATTTCAAGTTATTGACAGAAAAGCTGGCAATTATAAGTTACATACTGGTTTAACAAGCAATAAGCATTCAACAGAAACAATGTGTGCATGTGAGTTGCATTTTAGAAATTAGTTTAACTGGATTCTAGTGGTACTAACGTTAACAAGAGCATTCAGGTCAATATCAAGAACATGGACATGACCATAGAATTCCATCTTATGACCAATGTAAAAATGTATGGGGGATGGTGGAGGTGGGCACCGGTTGGTCCGGATGGAGTGGCACCCAGCCAGATGGTCAGTGTGTCTGCCTCTGTTAATCTCCCCTTGCACCATAAAGTCCAGAAGTTCTCTTCTGGCACCGTCTTACCCAGGTGGTCCCGGAAAAAAGCCGTAAAATGGTTGTGGTGTGTGGTGAAACATCTTAGTGATCGGCAGTTGTTGTTCTTATGAAGACATTGGTGGTGGACCAATGTAAAAACGAAGTTAGGATGCCATATTCCATACAGGAGTGTAGGTGGAGTACTCATCTCCCATTCATAGGCCTCAAGCTCACAGGATGGCAGACACATGGTTACCTTCCCAGCCACAGAGCACCACTGCTCATTACCCAACACGAGATCATACTGCTTAGTGACAGGGCCACGAGGAAACTTGCCCACAATCCTTACAATGCCAAGATCCAACTGGAAGTTCAACCTGCAACCGCTTGATTGCAAGTACCATGCCAGCACATCACCCAGCGACCAGGTAAAGGTAAAGGTAAAGGCTTTCCCATGCTCGATATCGAGCATTGGGCCCGGAGCTGATCCCGGTGTACAGGCAGTCAGCCCGCAGGTGACTGTAAGCCATCCACCCGGCGGTAGGCTGCCATTACTTTCCACCAGGCTTGCAGTTACCTCCCCAGCCACAGAGCATCACCGCCCTTTGGCCAGTACCAAGTTATACTGCTTGGTGACAGAGGCACATAGGTGTAAACAACTTGCCCAAGATTGTTACGCAGCATTGCCTCGAGTAGGATTTGAACCCGCGACCTACTGATCGCAAGTCCAACGCTATACCCATTACACTACCGTGCCAGCGACCAGGACTGGGACAAAAACACGACATCACTGCTGCTATCATTGACAGTCATCATCATCATATCATTATTACCACTATTACCACCACCACCACCAACACTGCCACCGCCACCACCATCATCACTGTGAACCAAAGAACCGACATGTCAGCTGTCATGGTCCGACCTTACAGCACGTTGTCTTGTCGACACAGCGGTAAACGTTGTCTTGCAGCTCACAGACGTCAGCAAGAACCGATTTCAGCTGACGTTCACTCAGACTCGGCTGCCTGCAGACAACCATCAGTCGACAGTCACCATCGCCGCTGTCATGACTACCGTCTCACAGCTAACTTTCACATCACAGTCTTCAACACCATACATCCGCAGCTCCTCAGTCAACACGTGCAAAACCTCCGCAGTGCACCGTGACTCAATAGTCAGTGGACAGTTACACAACAGATTTCCTGCCTCGTGCGTAACTGTGTACTGGGTCTGAAGAATAACAGCCTCCCTACTGGAGCCACTGACGTTACTTCACAGCACAACGAGATGTCAGCACCAACAATAACACCAGGGGTGTCAAATAACAGCGCTGACAAACATATTAATGTATTAAGAATTTAGTCGTGATTAAAAAAATTAATGCCACTAAAAATTTTAATGCGGCTGCAATCATTACATAAGTATAACACAAACCTGTGAATTCAAACATCATTACTATTAGTTTTCGGATTTTCAATTCACTGCGACCATATTTCTATGCTATAAGGTCATTAATGCTTTTTGATTTTTACCATCTGCACTTCTGGTGAATACTGATTACTCAATTAATAAGTAATTATTTGAAGTTTTTTTGTTAAAAATTTGCCATTTGACTAGCACCACTTGGTGTCATGCAATTGAAAATGGCATTCTGCAGCAGCACATAAATGTGGATTAAAATGTGATTAACGCACAATTAACAAATTAATCACTGCGATTAACACAATTAAAAAATAATCGTCTAACAGCCCTAGTTAACACCAGTGTCGCCTCTAGTGTCGCCTCTATATTTAACTCTGACATAGTACCATCAAAACAAAATCACATCAGAATGAAGTTGTGACATGATGAACTGCCATTACAACAAAATTAACCATAACCATGACCCTGGCCTTAACTCCAATCTCACTCACCAATGTACTCCTGTGACAATAAAACGTCACTGAACTCAGAACCAAAACAGATTTTGTTCCAACGATATTTCATTTGTTCCCATTCATCTTCCCATATGTAACAGTGACAATACTGCCCTATCATCTTGCTCTTTCTATCGACACTGACAATTTGTTATGTACAATGAATGTCACTTCACAACGGTGACTATTACAATAAACTCTCAAGAGATTAACAACTCAGCAACTGACTGTCGTGCTGCTGTTCGCGTTATCCGAGTAAACAAACGTTCTGCTTCTTCTGCATCGTCCTAAAATAACAGCAAAATGATCAACGGCAAAATAATAACTTAAACAGTACAAAAATGTCATATGTAACCCATAATGTCGAAATAGTACAAACTACAAAGATAAGTGTCATTTGTAACCCCAACATCAAAATTTTTTAGTGACTAAACAAAGCAAAAAACAACCAATTCACACATCTTACATAATACCTCAGCGCAAAACTGAATGTAACCACAGGCATGAGATAAGATACAAACTAATAAAGTACTGAAATATCACAAAGTAAGTATGAAATTACACAAAAATTGCAAACTGTCATGACACATAACAATGCCAGAGGTTTGTACCTGCGTGTTTCTGAAGTATGAAACTGGACGCTGAAGTTCACGTTTCTCCAGTATCTCAGCGCCTCTGATTCACACAAAACAACAGGAATCAATCTAACACGTACACCATTTAACTGCCTCTTTATCAGGAGAACCTGAGTCAGCTGGCATCAGAAAGGTTTTTAATGAAGCAACAGACGATGGGGTGGCAATGGCATCAGCTGGACCATATGAAAACCATTTGCATCTTGCTGCAGACAGATAACCACAACAGCACCTCATCACTCAATTTTACAGGCCAGATGCTCTTCCTGACACCCAAACAACAGTGTCAAAGAACCGAAGGCAAAGATGAAGACATCTTAATGATCATTTTTCAGAGGAATCAGTTTAGAATGATACTAAAATGTCTTCATCCACACATTGCTCACCCATGAGTGGGACCACTGAACTGAAACAATGACGCACTGACAACCTGAGAATCTGCTTTACAAACCTAGTCAATAAATGTAAAGATACAGATTTTTTTTAAATGAAAAAGGGGCTCCACAAAACGGGCAAAAGTGTCACATAACACTAACAACACCTCCTTTTTGATCATTTTTTTGGATAATACATCATTCACTGGTTAGTACTTGCCACTATCAATCTGTGCATCATATCTGAATCTCAATGCCCACCCATTCCAATGATACAGAGGGCATATCAAAAACTACGCGTATTTCGGGACCAAAGTTTGAGGTTTTGGGAGTAAATATGGGTCAGACTTGGCTGGTAACCCAAAACAAATTCAAAAGAAAATAATTGGAATAGGTTTCATCACAGGCTGGATGCTCTTCCTGCCACCCAAGCAACGGCGAAGGACACAACAATTACAATGGTGTGAAAGCACTCTAAGACAACAGCTTACCGGAGATGTCGCTCAAGGTCATCAACTCGACTGTGAAGTACCACTGACTCCTCATTATCAGCAGAGCTTCATTGACAAGCACACCGGCAGGCAAACATACACACAGACATACGTGCAAACATACAGACATAATAACCACATGTGTATTGCTTTCAGTGCTTTGACGCTGTTGTTTGGGTGGCAGGAAGGGCATCCGGCCTGTAAAAATGGGGGGATGGTGAAGGTGGGCACTGCTTAGTCCGGATGGAGTGGCGCCCAGCCAGATGGTTGGTGTGTCTGTCTTCCCTTGTATTCCCTTGTACCATATAGTCCAGAAGTTTTCTTCTTGCACCGGCTCACCCGGGTGGTCCTGGAAAAAGGGCCATAAAATGGTTGTGGTGTAGGCAGGCAGATATCAGCATGTAGACAGCAGCCGCAGTCTATATTCACAACCAGACTCTCGCTGTGGTCAACCTAACCTATTAGCCTAGTCGCTATATCTGGACATTAATAACGTAACTGGGTCAACCACAACCGCGGTGTGCTAACCGGAATCCAGCGCCAGTTGAAAGCCATTCACGTCATCCAGCCAGCAGCATCAAAGCACTCACTGAAATATTGTACCATCTCCCATACATTAGGCAAATGAATGTATCCACCTTTGACCCGTGAATCTGAGATGAAAAATGTAATATCTTTATAACAACAACATTGCTAACAATACTATCCAACAATAGATTTATGGAACGGAGACTGTGCAGGTAACACCACTGAAGAGAACTCTAGCGTCTTTTCCCTAACCAGAGTGCTTTGACACTGTAGGTTGGGCAGTAGGAAGGGCATCCGGCGTGTAAAAAATGGGGGATTGGTAGAGGTGGGCACTGAATAGTCCAGATGGAGTGATGCCCAGCCGTACGGTCGGCGTGTGTGCCTCTGTAAATCTTCCCTTGCACCATAAAGTCCAGAAGTTCTCTTCTGGCACCGGCTCACCCGGGTAGTCCCAGAAAAAGGGCCATAACACGGTCATGGTGTAGTGGTGGTACAGATTAACGATAACATCATACATTATACACACCCGAATCCTTTCTCTGGAAGGCATTCCAGTATCTCCCAGGCTTTAGACAACTGATCATCTCTGCAATAAATATCACAAACATCTCCACACCTTATCGTTTACAAACCTTTGAAGGAACGTTTCATAGACAAAAAGTGAAATCAATCAACCAGTGTTTAAAAGAAAGGCTTGTAAATCCAGTCTGTCCTTATCACTGCAGACAAAGTACGTCAATAACACTCGAAAAATTCAGATGCTGAACGCTTTTATGGAAAAAAAAACGAAAAAGGTACGCACGCTGTGCAAGCATAGATGCAATCCAGTGCAACTGACATCAGATGATTGACGTTAGCAATGACTGGATCTGAAAGCTGACAGCACAAAAACATGCTTTCTCGTTTCACTCAACGACGAATGCTAACACGGACTGTCTCACTGCCTAATGCTAACATACACATGCATCACTCGGCTACAGTGGTTGAAGTAATGGTATGAGCAGGATGCGAGGGGCCCCTTCAGCTCACAAAGAGCCCCAATTTTTTTCAGAGTTCATGGGCCCCAAATTTATACATTAACCACTGCTTGGCTACCTCTAAACAGTGCCATGGTAATAATTCTATCATGTCCCCTTCAGAGGTGCTTTCACACTATTGGTTGGGCAATTCCAAAGGCATCAGGCCACTGTGGAACTCACTCCAACTGTCTTTTGGGGGTCGTAGCCCAACATGGCAGAAACCCCAGAAAAGAAGGCAACAAGTGATGGTAAAGTAAACGGGACATTTGCATAGCACCTTATACTGAGTAACTCATCTCTAAGGTGCTCGGATACGGCATGTGTTAACGAGGGATCACAAAGTTTTACCTGCCACCAACATGTGCATCCACAGGTGGAGTGAGCCATACCTGCCTTTACTCCCAAGCCACAGAGTGTCACCACACTTTGGCCAGTACTTATTTTTCCATCCCAGCTGACAGTAGGAGGCTGAGTTCGTAGTAACAGTGGTAATAACAATAGCCTGGCAGAACTTCACCGAAGGTCATAACCACGACTGGTGGTTTTGACAACTACATCACATAAAAATGTATCACACACAAATTCGAACACTATCAGGCACCATTATAAAATTCTGAGAAATTTTCTATAAAGTAGGTTCAACTAGAATGTGGGCCAATACCCAACGTGATGGCCGCCCTGCCGAATACAGGTGGGCCATCTGTTCAGCACTGCAAAGTTTGGCTGACGCCCACTACTAGAGTGCCGTGCAGTAACACTGCCAAGATGTGAAACCCGTTGAAATTTGCTGGGGTGCCCCAAACTCGCCAACCGATTGCAGCTGCTAGTGGGCCGAAGTTCACCATATTGTAAGGACACGTGGGGGAGGTATTGCTTTTTAAAAAGTTTTTTTTTCGGATTGGCGATACATGCCATACTTGTGAAGATATAGCTTGACAAAGTTGTGCAATGCTGCACAGATGGCGAAATTTTTGGCGATTTTTTGCGTCCTGTATTTTCAGGGAGCCGCGTGAAGCACGTTGCAGACCTGCATCCTAAATTCGCACTAAGGCCACACCATGTGTGGAAGTATAGTAGACATCCAATCTGCAACAGCTGAGAATAGGCGAGGAAAAAAAGAAGATAGATAGATAAATAGAAGAAACCACAGGACAAGAATATATTCCATAAGGTGGCCATAATAAAACAAACTGTAGTTCAGTACACACATATACAGAAATACTGCGTAAGCAGCCAGCTATCAATCAACCCATGATTGTCACTTAGCAGCCAAACAGTCTTTATTAAAAAAAACAAAATGTAACAAGGATATTGCATAAACTCACATCAGCTTTGGATGCCTTGAAAAGTAGCACAGGCAAGGTGAGATCCTCTGTTGCTACGGCAACCAGGTATTCTTGCAGTAACGCGTAGAGGCTACCTGGACGACGTTTCTCACAGCTGTGCAGGTATGGCATCATCCATCGCTGCACGTTCTTGATAAACATGTCTTCTGACGACTAGCCATACAAATCGCGCCACAATTACTGGGACGGCAATACAAAACAAGTGGTAAAAGTAGTTTGACATAAGGCTGCATTGCTGCCGAGCATCGATGGTTAAAATGTACTCGCCAGTGGGAACATCGATCTAATACATGCTTCCTTGGGCCCACCCAAGTCCACATCCCAAATGGCACCTCAATTGGTTCAGCCGTTTTTGCACAGGTCATGGCAGAGAGTCCCTATACTTTATAATGGCCCCCATTTCCTCTCAAAATTGCCCCTTCACATGGGTAGATCTGCACCCCCATCTAATATACGGTTATTTGGGCCCACCGGAGTCCATATCCCAAATGACAGCTCAATCGGTTCAACCATTATTGCAGGGCTCACGATCGTGACAGACAGACAGACAGACAGACCATGCTACTCCGTCTGTAACAATAGGCTGCATATACGTACGTACAGCAATGCCACCTAATAAGAATGACAACAAGCCACAATCGCGCTTTGCGCCATTGTGGCTCTTGTGGCATCAGCCTGAGTAATGCTGCACATGCGAGTCATCGCGCACGCCCAGCAGCTACAGTCCGATATCGTACATGGGTAAACTGATACCTGCTCATTGCCAGTGCCACTGCGCTCGCTGGCTGGCCGGCTGTATTTCACACTGCCATCAGCGGCGGCCTACGGGACGGACTGTCTACATCGCGGGTCGACTATTTAATGGCTTAACTGCCAACGACTGCTGACACCGGATATATCGGTCGCAGCAGTGCAGTCTGTCGCTGGGTAAAGAGTTAATGCTCGCTGAGACCGTGGCACACACAGACGCTTCAGATTATTAGTATGTGATAATATCTATGCTGCATCCCTGAGAGGTCTCCACAAGGAAACACTTGTGGACTGCAAGCAACCTACAGTGTATTCTTTCAGTGTTCTGACAGCATCAGTTCAGTGCCTCCCAATTCTAAAAAAAACAACCTCCGGACTACTACTCCTGCTACAGCTGTTAATACTGTTACTACTACTACTACTACTATTAGTGCAAATGTACCCTCTCCATCATGAGTCGAAGTCGTTCAATAGCCGACATTCTGCGAACGTGTTCAAATGTGATGCCACACTCAACGTGGCATTCATACACCAGAGTTGCCATAGTACGCAGGTCATCATATAACACATCCAGACCCTACACACCAAAACAACCTGCAAACTACTACTCCTGCTATAATCTCCAAGTATACCACCCATCACGAGCTCTCCGTTCTTCAACCCAACAACTTATCCATGTACCATATATGTCTACTGATTTTGGTCGGCACGCGTTCAGCTACAGCTCTCCTGCAACATGGAACTCCATTCCTATTTCCATTAAAAAACTGTTCGTCCTTATATAGTTTCAAGCGCCACTTAAAGTCTCACTTTATAGCCCAGCTCATAAACAATTAACACACTCCGTCTAGCCACCTAGCGACTGCCACGCCTCCGATTCATGCTTAATGCTTGACTACATGTGCGCGTTATAAATTTTCCTATTATTATTATTATTATAACACACCAGCTGCTAGAGTTAATCTGCAAAGACTGATTGAATTAATGTTTTACGTCAAACTCGAAACAGAACAGATCGTTTCAGAGACGTTGTTCCCAGTCAGTCTCTTGGTGTGGTACTGACGAAACTAAATTCTAACACAACAAAAGCAAATGACACAGGAACAAAATAGTCTAAGCTAAAACAGAAAAAAACACATAAAATGCTAAAACCAAACAAACACACAAAAACTAAACCTAAACCAACACTCAGCTTTAAAAACTGTTCATTCACATGTGTGTGTGCATATCACTGTGCAGAGCTGTTGTACACAGCACAGCAAATAACAGTTCTGATAATTTTCCCTCTTATCCTTCAGACAATCATCATAGCTTAGATGCTGTCTATTGGAGGGAGGGTGATAATCTTCCAAGAACTTACCGTGAGTCTCATGCATTTATTTCTACTGAAAGTTATCTTATCTACACAATCCTTACTCTTTCAATGCTGTTGGCTGGATGATAAAAAGAGCATCGTCCAGCGTGTAAATGTTTGCTTCTGGGAGAACCAGTCTCAGTTGCAGTAACTCGGGCAAATTGTGTGAGTAATAAAAACACAAAGTGGTAGTTATCTTACCTAAAGAAACTAATATATACCAGCCACTGGTCCTAAACAACAGCCTGTGTGAATTCTATGCCATAACAATCACCACACATGCATGCATACATATACACAAACACTTGTTATTATTAGAAATAGCCTCACTCATTTACATACAGGGTGCGGCATAAAAAAACAACCCCTTAAGAAAAATTAAATTTTTCAAAAACTACTAAGCAAATTTAGCTGTTTTTTTCAGTGTTTACTCTCGAAGAAATTGCCTATAACATACATAAATCTCATTCAAGTATTCTGTCAAGTAACAGAAATATGGCTGTGCGAAATGCAAAAGTAAATTTTATTCAGTGAACAACAACTCCAGTCACCCTGTAATCACTCAAAATAATAAATGTCTCAATTGCAAAGGAAAATGAAATGTTAATGTTACGAACATCAGTTTACAAAGCATGTTCGAAATGTCCACCAGCTGCTTTAATGCATGCCTGAAGCCTTTTGCGAAATGACAGTACTGCTTCATCAGTTGGGCCTTGTGGCAAGTCAGACCAGATCGCTTTCAGGACGGTCTTCAGCTACGAAATCAGTGCGATGTATTGTGTCATTTAATGACGTACTAAATGACGTAATATTCGACACTCACTTAAAGTAGTAAGTAAATTCGTAAACCTACTAGGCAAGGTCCGCAAGGATGACGAAACGAAAGCTTTATACGAATTTTCTGAATAACTGTCACGGAAATAGAGATCGTCCAGTGGCAAAATTGTCCATTTTCAGTTCAGACAGCTGTAACTTCTGTTTCATGTGGATGACATGAATGAAATTTTCAGAAAATACGGTAGTGTTTCTCAATATTATATGGTGCAAGTTTCAGGAATTTAAATTACATGGTTTCCGAGAAATTGAATTTTTCTTAGGGGGTTGTTTTTATGCCGCACCCTGTACATCAGCATTGTGCTATTTATTGATATTGCATATGTGCTGCTGAACAACTAAACAGAATCTATGCAGTCAAGACAAACCTTGACTGACTTATCAATGGCTAGTTTGACCAGCTCCAGCACTCCATCAACCTGACCTGACAACTGTTCTATCTCACATGCACGATTCTCATACCAACGACATACTTGCTCCCGGCTCAACTCGACACCCCTACACACAACAAAATGGACTCTTCTACATGTCAACCTAACACCCCTGCCTCTGTATCTTTACACATGCTGCTTTACAAGTTTAGTATTATTATTATTATCGTTATGATTATCGTTGCCATTATTATTACTGTTTTTTTAATATTAATATTACAATGTTATTAATATCCGGCATACATGTACAGTTTCATATCAGTCTTATACCATCAGAATGTAAGTCGCAAGCACATTACAACATTCATTCAAAATGAAATGTTATTTTGTTATCATCACAGCAACGGGAGACCACTCAAGTACAGTACAGGAGTCAAATGTGAAACATGAAGTACATCCATTAACATGGGAGCAATGATAGTGTCTATTGTCCTATGACCAACTACGAGCTGCTACGCTGATTGGTCGAAACGCGATCACGTGACGTTGGTCATGATCGGACGTTGCACTCTTGAGCGTCTGACCGTTCAACATTTTTCCATAGCGTTGCAATGTTGCACATGTAACATTTTCCCATAGCGTTACACATGTTGCACGGTTATTTC
>Ga0056133_10000270_pt1 | contig 11852 bp, 9 predicted proteins | sample WorMetGr2BELIZE1_FD_67351 | JGI IMG/M metagenome (GOLD analysis project Ga0056133, IMG submission 67351) | Marine gutless worms symbiont microbial communities from Max Planck institute for Marine Microbiology, Germany - Inanidrilus... ... | reverse complement strand
CATCGCACTGTGCACAATTGTTGCACACAATATTGCACAGAACAGACCTGATAGTTTTCCCCCTTACCCTCCAGACAATCACCACTGCTCGGATGATGTCTATTTGAGGGAAGGGGGGTTCTTGCACCATAAAGTCCAGAAGTTCTCTTCTGGCACCAGCTCACCTGGGTGGTCCCGGAAAAAGGGCCGTAAAATGGTTGTGGTGGTGGTGTGGTGTTTAAGTCTACTTTAATGACTTTCATGACCAACCTCTAATCTTTTTCATGACTTATCTGGTCAAAAAAATTACACTGATGACTTTTCGTGAATCAAGCAAACTCCAAATACAGCATTACATTCGTCTGGCCGTTTACAGGAACAATAACATGTAGCTATTTCCGACCTGTTCTTGTGCCATATCTCCATCATCAGTTTCATGTAGCTCTTTGCCAGTCCTGGGTTCTTGTCCGTCGGTATGTAGCCGGGACAGTCCAGAAAAAACTGCGTCATAGGCGGACTGCAACAGCAACACGCCAAATGACCATCAGTTACACATGACTTACTCGTAACAGCTTCAGAAAAAACTCGGCATGTAGGCTAAACATTGCTATATTAATCCTGCCACTATGATGTTCTTCTCATGACAATTCTGTCAAATTTTAATGTCCCCTCCCTCTAATAAATCGACTCAGTCTTCTACTCTTATGCTGGATGGCAAAATGAGCAACAATTTTTGGACTGAGTAATAATAATACATAGTGACGGTAGATGTAGATGGTAAATCTTGCAGGAGATTCACAACCCAAGTCAGCTGGCTTCGTCTGAGGGTCGACGGTGCAGCCTATTGCCACTGATTACACACTCATCAAATGAAGTGGTTAACTCTTGTAATGCCTATTATGATTGTAATGACAATCATAATAGCCATTGCAAGAGTTAACCACTTCATGGATTTATAACACGCACATTTCTACTTTAGTAACGACATGTTTGCGAGCAAAGTAACGAAGTAGAAAGTACATATTTGCAGGAAAAAGTTACTTCTTTACGAGCAGAGACCACCACACCACACCACAACCGTTTTACGGTCCTTTTCCCGGGACAACCCAGGTGAGCCGGTGCCAGAAAAGAACTTCTGGACTTTATGGTGCAAGTGCAAAGGGAAATTAACAGAGGCAGACACACTGATCATCTGGCTGGGCGCCACTCCATCCAGACTAACCAGTGCACACCTCCACCATCCCCCACATAGAAAGTAGCATGCAAAAATTTACTTTGTAAAAAGCACACACCAAAAAGTCTACTTAACTAGAGTAACAAAGTAGATCCACATCGTTACTTGACAACACTGCCCACGACACCACTTTTTCTGGTGGCCACCAATTTCTGCATGTGGGGTAACGTGGTAAGCATAATTTGGCATGCTAATTTCACACTATATCAGTTTACTGGTTCTGGGGGTGGATGAAAATTGCCATTCTCCACTGACTTAACCATGACCATTACAACCAGGCATACAGCGAGTACAAGCACTTGCTGCTGACATTTTGCGTTTGTGCTGTTGTCATAGCAACGAGACCCATGCACTGATAGCAAATCCACCCAATAGTGCACAACTAGAGGGCACCCCTACCATTCCCCCAAGTTACATCCAGGTCCATGCAGTAGCGTGGGAACGCAGCAGGGGGCAGACACACACACGCTCATGACCAATATAAATTTTGCTACGTCTACAACTCATGCAAAATGTAACAACATAAGCACTAGCATGCTACAATGATCACTGCACAACTGACCAGTTTGACAGAGCCTGCAGAGCAGCATTCATGTAGCAGGTGTTGCCGATGTTACGCAGACCCGTCAACCCACGCGGCCTCTGAGAGTCATCGGTCGTACTGTCCGAATCCGAGTCATCCGCCGCCGTCGCGGGAGGTTCAGGTTTCGGCGGGTGCTTTGTGCTCATTGGTGCATGATGACAGCTCGACACTGATCCACTGTGTACTCGCGGCCTGCACATCAATGAAACTAGAAATGGTTACCGGTTAAGGTTCTACGTCCCACTCCACACAAAATAGGTCATTTCGGAGACGTTCCCCAAGCCAGTCTCTTGGCTTGGTATGGAAAAAACCTAGCACAACAAAAGCACACATTCACCAATCAAACGAAATGTACAACAACACAAAATAAACATTAAAAAACTAAAGCCAGGTTTAGTCGCCTCATACGACATCCAGCCTGGAAACAGAGAGGGCCCATTCTGGTTTTGGTGCTTCATAAATCTGTCACTTACTTACTTAGACACTTAACCACTTACTTACAGCCCTGGACCCACACGGGGCAATAAAACTAGAAAGCCTTGACTGGAGGTCGCACAGACCACTTTAGCACTCAACAAACATGGACTGACTGAATTAATATTTTACGTCCCACTTGACACAAAACAAATCATTTCTGAGACGTTCTTCCCAACCAATCTCTTGGTATAGTACTAAAGAAACTAAACCAAACACAACAAAAACAAACAACACAAGAACAAAATAGTCTAAGCTAAACCACAACCACATCACAACCGTTTTACGGCCCTTTTTCCGGGACCAACCAGGTGAGCTGGTGCCAGAAGAGAACTTCTGGACTTTATGATGCAAGGGAAAATTAACAGAGGCAGACACACAGACCATCCGGCTGGGCGCTACTCCATCCTGACTAACCAGTGCCCACCCCCATCATCCTCCCATATTTTTTACGGGCCGGATGCCCTTCCTGCTGCCCAAACAACAGTGTCAGAGCACTGAAGGCAACTAGCACATTCGGATTAGGGAGAAGACGGTAGAGTTCTCCTCAACAGTGTTACCTGCACCGTCTCTGTACCTATGAGTTGAAGCTAAACCAGAAAAAAACATACAAAATGCTAAAGCTAAACAAATGCACAAAACCTAAACCTACCCGATAAACCAAAACAAACACTGATCTTTAACAACTGCTCATATGTGTGCATATCACTGTGCACCAACGTCGTGCACAACACAGCACAGAACAGTTCTGATAATTTTCCCTCTTCTCCTCAAGTTTAATCATCATGGCTCAGACGATGTCTACAGGACGGGAGGGAGAAAACAAACACAGAAAATACCTCATTCTTTCTTTGACCACCGACTACTAAGGAAGGAACATCACTCCCACTATGTCACCTCTCTACAAATGTGCATGGGCCAAAAAACGACGGGCCTGCATGGAGAGGCCCGAAACCAACCACAGTCCAGCCCAGCCTGGCAAACAATGATGTCACATATGACGTTGGCATTACTGAGCGTGATGTCGGTGCTGGGCAAGTTCCACAACTGAATGTCGATTACCACATTCTATCAGTTGCAATGTCTACTTGCACTGCACTACATCGCTGAGAGTTGCAAGACAGTGCAATCGTAACTTCTATACAATTAAACTCATGACTGTATGAATTCCGGCATACTTTCTTCGTATGTTGAGGGCTGGCTAAGCACGGCCTGGCCCAAGCTGCAGTATGGCCTGGCCAGCGAGTCTGTGTCGACCTTTTTTATTGGCCCAATGCTTATCTCTATTTCTAACGCCAGTACCCATTTTAGGATGCTTTCCTAAAGTAAACAGCACCTCAGAAGTCAGTCAAAAGCTTACATATGAGAGCGGGCAGTGTGGTCTCGGAACACTTCCAACGAACAGACATAACACCAGATCTTCATTGAGCTCAAGTTCAGGGTCAGATTGTGGTGCGTCTCCTACAATTCAGCAAACAACTAGAATGTGGGCCAATGCCCAACGTGATGGCCGCCCTGCCGAATAATGCAAACAACTTTACTCTCATTACACAGTCATCCTCAGACCGCCAGAGATTAGGGAGTAACAACAGTAAACACAAGGTGCCATTAATCATGGGACTGATACTTCTCCAGCCTAGAATATCTAACATCTTTCGTGTCAGAGCTCTGGAGGCTCAGTTAAAGTTACACTTAAAGCTGAAACATAAAAGAAGTACAAAAATGAGACAACTATACAGCCAAGCCAAGTGTTTTCTGCACTGCAGCTCTCTCTACCCAGAACTCTGTAGCTGCTCGCATTCAACTATGCTATGTTGCATTTCTACACATCGGCGACATCTGCCAACCTACCTGGTCTGGTCACTCTTACCTAGTTCACTTGAACTTTGCCACCAATGCCTCTAGCTCTCTAGACTCAACAGTGATACACAAATGTTTATATCATTATTATTACATTTCGCGTGAGGCACAGACGAGGCCAAATGTGTATTGGCCATGGCCATATGTGTATGTGCATCTGTCTGTCTGTCTGTCTGTCCCTCGTCGCATTCCCACACTACTGCACAGACCCGGATGTAACTTGGCGGAATGGCAGCGGGTGCCCTCTAGTTGTGCACTATTGCGTGGATTTGCAATCAATGCACGAGTTTCATTGCCACGACAACATAGCGCCGAATGCAAAATGTCAGCAAGTGCTTGTACTTGCTGTATGGCTGGTTATTATCATTATCATCACCATTGCGGTATATGTAACAAATTGTATAAAAAGAGTTGGTAGCATACTTCGAAATGCTCTGTGCTGTGATCATCCGCGGCATCACCACAGCCAACGTAGAAACACTTGGCGTGTAAGCACAACCACAGATTAGGTCCCGCAACGGAACACGTATCACAGTATGTCTTCGACTACAGCAAACCACCACATCAGTGATCAGTCAATTCTGCATACACAGGCAGCATACCACTTTACACTGCACTGGCATCAAAAAGCCAATGTAATGGGAGCAGTGCCCCTTCTGTCAGAAGTCCAGTGGTGGATAAATAAAGGATAAACCCAGGCCACTAATTTCGGTTGGTGTTTCGTGGTCGCTTCAGTGCTTTTACACTGTTGGTTGGGAAGGAAGGACATCAAGCCGATAAAAAAACAAGTGGACACACAGACCATCCGGCTGAGCGCCACTCCATCCGGACTAACCAGTGCCTACCTCCACCATTCCCCCCAAAATGCGGAACGTTCAACTAGAAAATAACTACTAAAATGGCACTGGCCATGTTTCAAATGAATTTGGCTTAGACAGTTGCCCCCGATCTTGAGGAGTAACTAATACAAAATTTTGTTCAGTTAGATGCCCTTCCTTGCCCTTGCCTTAAGTACTTTGACGCTGTTGGGTGGCAGGAAGGGCATCCGGCCTGTAAAAATATGGGGGGATGGTGCAGGTTGGCACTGGTTAGTCCAGATGGAGTGGCACCCAGCCGGATGGGCAGTGTGTCTGCTTCTGTTAATCTTCCCTTGCACCATGAAGTCCAGAAGTTCTCTTCTGGCACCAGCTCACCCGGGTGGTCCCGGAAAAAGGGCCGTAAAACGGTTGTGGTGGTGTGGTAGATGCCCTTCCTACCATGAATGAGGTCCTCGAGGACGGCTAAAGAACAAAAAGCTTGACCTTGGCCTCAAAGAGGTCTGGCCTTGGCCTTGACCTGGAAGACCACTGGCCTTGATGCCTTGGTTTCTGTCCCAGTCACTCACCTGTAACTAGTGTGCTCAGTGCTCCCCTCCCTCCAGTAGACATCATCTGCAAATATGAGGCATAGGCAGTCGCTACGGGGAAGAGGGTGTAGTGGGGCTAAGGGACGGCACAATAGAAATAATACATCTTAAGATGATTCTTCTTTAAAGAAGCATCTTACGAAGTCAATGAAGAGCTATTGCCAATTTCAAGAAAAATTTAATTCCACATTAAAGACGTTGTACAACTCAAATCTTGACTGTCTATGACTGTGGAAACTGCAGGAACAGCAACGGAGTGAGTAAATGGCTGAGACACAGCGGCTGATTGATGCAGTGAACAGGCACACAGCGCAAATGACACAGCAACCGCCGCGTCGGCACAGATGCTGCGTGTCGTATTCCGGCAGCAGTGTTTTGTATGCATTGGAGTTTTGCCATGTTAGAGGATGATCAGCCAAATAGGAGCAAGTTAACATAGTCGAGGCGGGAAAGAACCACTGCAGTCTTTACGGATCCAGCCATGTTTTCTGTAAAGAAGAAGCACATGTGCCTCAGCATTTGAAGATACAAAAATTACTTCTTGCAACAAGTAATGCCTACATACGATATCAAACAGTAAAGCCGAATCTAGTAAGCCATGCAAAGTATGTTTGGCATACTCTAAGCAATAATGAAAGTGTTGTACAAATGTGCATTGCCGACCTAGACTATAGCACTAGATTTTCTCCGAAGCACAGATGTCTGAAACTGAATGTAGCTAAACAATGCAAAGATGCCTATCCTGATCAGTTCATCCTGCTACTGGCTCCAAATTCAACTACCTTCAGATCTTCAATGCAATATTGATTCACGGCCAAGTGACCATTATTTTCGTAGTGTCTGTCTGTCTGTCTGTTTGTGCAGAGTTTTTCTCAGCCGTCTTTGATCAGATTTCGATCAAACTAGGATATATGTTATATGTCTGGGTCTAGTTGTGTCCCCTAGAATATAGGGGCTGTGCGACCCCTGGGGGCTGGGTGACCCCTAAAAAACTTATTTTTAGGGCTTTTGGGGATCAAAAAACTATCTCGTCCTAAAGTTTTGATCGGATTGTGCTGATTTTTGGTTATATTGTAGATTATGTAGAACGCATCAATACTAAAATTCTCTCGAGCCATTTTTTGCAATTTCCATCTTGAACCCAAATTATGACGTCATAAATGACGTAATTTCCGGTTTTGCAAAAGCTGTCGTAGAGTGATGCGGTTTTCACTGTTGGATAGCTCAGAGGAATTCTTGGGCGAGGTGGTCTCCGTTTTTCTCTATCTCTTATAGTTTCCGAGTTATGACGTCATCAGTGACGTCATAATGACCGATGCCGTGAACCACGTAGCGTAGCCGCTAGTTTAACACATAAACTTACTAAGTTTTGCAAAAAAAGCAAACAGTGCTTTTCGAGTTATTGCTGACAGACTTGAACAAATATGCTGAGCCCATGATGCCTTGACAGCATTACAGCAAATCTGTGTTACTACTCCAATCACAGAATACAACCTCCCATGGCAAGCATTCAATTACATTGGTTGACGAATGACTGTGTGAACAACCTGCCCGACACGGAATCATTATGCTCTGCTAATCTCAGACAATTGCCTCCAACAAAGGTTATATTCTCTTCCTAGCTTTGTTTGTGTCATGGAACGAGTTGTCAAATTATGGATGTATTTTCATACTTTGGGTGCACGAAAGAAGCAACCTGCTAAATTGTGATGTGACTTCGAAATCCACTATGAAGTAAATTCAACCAAGCATCTACTAAAATGTATTGACTGCTAAATGATCTACTAAAAAAATCTAAAAATGTAGGCCTAAATACTTACACGGCGAAGAAAGATAACCTCTTCATCTGTTGCTCCATGCCACAGGGCTTCCGTGTGTACACATCTTCTTGGGTATGCCATCATATATGTACCATATCTTTTATGTATGATATGCACAGACTGTCAAAAAAATGCTATAAATCCCTGCAAATTCACAGCACCATCTTAGTCAAAAATTATTCAGTTCCACTTAGCATACAAGAGCTCAACAGTAGCTAAGATGGACGACCATTTGGCCACAACAGACATGGGCTGAAAAGAGAGGAGTGTTGTTCCCCTTTTTAGGGGGAGCCCGATCTCCATCTAACACAATGTCGCCTCCGCCGACGTCTACCTTCCTACCAAGTGGCACCATGGGCCGAAAGTTTTTTTCCATACCGAGTGGCATCTTGATCCATTCAGCCGTTTGGCCGCAACAGACACACGCCGAAAATTGGGGGCAGCTGTGCTCCTTTTCAGGGGAAGCTGGGTCACCATGCAACAGTGTGGCCTAGGCCGAGGCCTACCTCCGTACCAAGTGGCATATTGATCCATCCAGCCATTTGGCCACAACAAATGGGCCAAAATTGGTGCCCCCATTTATTTTTTCCCATCTAACACAATGTTGCCTGGGTCGAGGTCTACCTCCGCACCAAGTGGCATCATAATCCATCCAGCCGTTTGGCCACAACAGACATGGGCCAAAAATTGGGGGCTGTACCCCTTTTGGGGAGGGGAGCTGGGTCCCATCTAACACAGTGTGGCTGGGGCCGAGGCCTACCTTCATGCCAAGTTTCATCTTGATCCATCCAACCGTTTGGCTACAATATACCAACATCAGATACAGACAGACAGGACAGGATCGGACAGTACAACGGTCCGATAGCATAGGGCAAACCGTTTTACAAACGGTCGCCCAAAAAACACAACAAAAAAAATTAACAAAAAATTACTAAAAATACAAACTGATTTGGAAACAAGTTACATGGTCTGAGTCCTGTCACTAAAGCAGTACACAAAAAAACAACATTTTATGCATAGCTTGCATATGCTATATGCACTTTTCACAATCATGCCAATAAATAACAAAAGCTCAGCAGTAGCTGAGATGGTCGACCATGGCCACAATAGGCATGGGCTAAAAAGAGGGGGCCGCTGTGCCCCTCTCGGGTGGGGCAAGCTGGGTCCCCGTCTAACACAATGTGGCCTGGGCCGAGGTGTATACTTCCGTACCAAGTGGCGTCTTCATCCATCCAGCCATTTGGCCACAACAGATATGGGCCGAAAATTGGAGGCTGTGCCCCTTTGGGGGAATGGGAGATGGGTCCCCATCTAACACAATGTCTGTTGGGTCGGGGCCTACACACATACCTAGTGGCGTCTGGATCCATCCAGGCATTTGGGCACAATAGACAGGGGCCGAAAATTGGGGACTCTGACCCCTTTTTGGGGGAGAGGAGCTGGGTCCCCATCTAACAGAATGTCGCTTGGGTCGAGGCCCACCTTCCTACCAGGTGGCATCTTGATCCACAGAGCCATTTGGACACAACAGATATGGACCAAAAATTGGGGGCTGTGCCCCTTTAGGGGAGGGAGACCTGGGTCCCTATCTAACATAATGTGGCCAGAGCCAAGCCCTACCTACATGCCAAGTTTCATATGGATCTGTCCAACCGTTTGGCCACAATACACCAACACCACAGACAGGACAGGACAGGACAGACAACAGTCCAATAGCATAGGGCAAACTGTTTTACAAATGGTAGCCCAAAAACAAGACAACAGCCAACAATTTCAAGACAACAGTTTTGTAAACCTACATTTCACCAAGTTTATGTGTTCTCTGACATTCACATTAACACAAAGTTGTAGAAATACTGAATAAAAGCAACTTTACACCACATATTATAAAGATTGGCCAACATTTGCCAGTTAGATCAAATAAAGTGGGTGCAATTGTCAGAGAAATGTGTAACCCCAGCATTCAGTACCATGACTAATGTTTAAGAATACTAGGATGTTAAAATCTAGAAAAAACAAAACAGATCATTTCAGCTTCATCGTTTTATACACTGATTTGCGAGAACATTTTTTCACAGGACAAATAATTGGATGGAGACATCTCTGGATCTGGACCAACAAGTAGCAAAGGATACAGTGCTACTGGTGTGGTCATGGTGATAGCAACAACAATCAACGGCGCATGACGTAGATGTAGATGACGGTGCAGAACACATATTTACAAAACGTACATACAGCAATGACCATTATGCTGGGTATTGGTGGTAAAGGTAAAGGTAAAGGCTTTCCCATACTCGATACCAGCGTTGGGCCCGGAGCTGATCCCGGTGCACAGGCAGTTAGCCCCGCAGGTGACCATAAGTCATCTACCCGGCGGTAGGCTGCTATTACTTTCCGCCAGGCCTGCGGTTACCTCCCCAGCCGCAGAGCATCACCACCCTTTGGCCGGTACCAAGTTATACTGCTTGGTGACAGAGGCACATAGGTGTAAACAACTTGCCCAAGCTTGTTACGCGGCGTTGCCTCGAGTAGGATTTGAACCCGCGACCTACTGATCGCAAAGTCCAACGCTCAACCCATTGCACTACCGCGCCACCTCTATATATAATTTGCCTAAAGTCTGTCAGTATCTGTCTGCGTCTGTCTGTCAGACCAGTGCTGGCTTCGCCAAACAAGCCAGCACCACTGCCGTATCATCATCGCCCCATGCTGCAGCAGGGCAACGCGCAAAGTCGCGCATTGGACCGGACTCGCTGATCCACCGGAAGACTGGCCGGCTACAAGTCCCCGTGATGCCGCCGCTGTGACTCTATGCGAGCCTATCTGAACAGATCCAGTGAAGCTGCCTCAACAACTTCACATGGAAGCGCATTCCAGACTGTGATGCATATTTGAAGGCATCAACCTTAGGCTGGAAGTGGAAGTGCTGCAACTGTCTGGAATGTCCATGGACGTGTTGTTGGCTGACAACATGGCAGTGGATGATACTCCACTAGAAGCTCAGCCAGACCACCAGAAATTCTACATAGCATGAACAATCTGTGGTGGTGTGTGACAATCTTAGTGACTCCTAATGAAGATCGTTTACTGAGGCAGAGACTGAGGTGAGTGGCTTATCATGTTGGTAACATCTTCAAAGAAAAACTGGGCAACTGTTACTTTGACATCCACAAGTACTAGTCACTATTTTTGTGGGATAAAAATGACATAGAACAACATTTTAGATGCATCCAAGAAGAACTGGATGGGTGGAAAGCTGAAATATTGTCCACAGACAAAAATGACACTGGAAGCTGTTTGACTTACACTCTTGCAGTTGACGGCATTATGAGTGACTCAGTACTTGCCGCGCATTACATAAAAAAAACATATCTTTCATTTGTTCATCGTGTGTTGCAAGAGCCTATTATAGTTTATTCGATTGAGCAATGAGCACAATTGATATACTGCACTTTAAATGATAACAAATGATCAACTCCCATCGGTGTATACACATCGTTTGTTTATGGCTAAAGCATTTCAGGAATTCTTCAGCTGGTTTTCGATCTTACTAGTAATGACATGAACCATGCCTCTATAGGCATGCCTATCCGGTATTATACAGGTTGCTGCAATAGTGACTACAGAATGTTAACCATGCTGTAGATCAGTAAAAAAAGACAAGAGTTACCCCCATTCCGGATCAGCCACACCGCCACCGGTCTCTTAAAGCTTTGCACCACTGAAACTAAACCTAGTCCTAATCATAACGCTGACCCTAATCCTAACCCTAACCCTACTTACCTCACTAAACCCTAACTTCTGAATTCTGATGGTGCATGGTGTGGCTGATCCGGGACGGGGGTAATACTGTCAGTGGGTCATACTAAAAGCCGTCAGGAGCACCCAGAAACATCCAGACACTGCCCGCAGTGTCTGAGCTATCCAATGGTGAAAACCGCATCGCTCTATGACAACTTTTGCAAAACCGGAAGTGACGTCATTGATGACGTCATAATTTGGGTTCAAGATGGAAACTGCAAAAAATGGCTCGAGAGAATTTTAGTATTGGTGCGTTCTACAATATAACCAAAAATCAGCATAAGCCGATGAAAGCTGTAGGACGAGATAGTTTTTTGAGCCCCAAAACCCCTAAATACAAGTTTTTTAGGGGTCACCCAGCCCCCAGGGGTCGCACGCCCCTATATTCTAGGGGACACAACTAGACCCAGACATATAACATGTGTCCTAGTTTGATCGAAATCGGATCAAAGACGGCTGAGAAAAACTCCGCACAAACAAACAGACAGACACTACGAAAATAATGGTCACTTGGCCGTCAACCAATAATTTTCAGTTGCATGGCGAGGCTGTTGAGCTGTCCGGTGGGTGTGGTTATCAGATTAGTTGCAGTGTGCAACTGTCTTATTACAGAAGACAGTTGCAGACCTGCATTGGCAATTCATGGGAGAAAACGCTATTCACATATTTTCTGTTACACGTTTGTCGCAAACTTCA
>Ga0056133_10000262_pt1 | contig 11952 bp, 9 predicted proteins | sample WorMetGr2BELIZE1_FD_67351 | JGI IMG/M metagenome (GOLD analysis project Ga0056133, IMG submission 67351) | Marine gutless worms symbiont microbial communities from Max Planck institute for Marine Microbiology, Germany - Inanidrilus... ... | reverse complement strand
TGTATGCATATGGATAGATATACCTATAATTTACTGTAAAATATACCTACAAACCTACAGGCACGATATGACCTATTCTGTGTTAAAAGTGCCGTTAAACCCCAACCAACCAACCAACTTTGGATGCCAGCAATATTACGTTGCATGTTGTCGATTATATTACTTTTATGTGTCTCTAATTTACGGCAAGTAAATGGCAAATGTTCATTTCAGTGACATTCCTCATACTTTCATTCCACACTTTTCCCTTCGTTCCACTGTCCACAGAAAAAAATCTGCATCGAATTTTCCGCAAATTACCCCTTGACAACCTTACGCATTCTGTATTCCGCAAAATATCCCTTCCCCATCAAGATGGTTCTGCTATTTTGCAGCTACGGGACTGTCAAGAGTTGCCATGTGCATTCAGTTTCCTTGTTTCTGCCCACAAAAGACCTAGCCCCCTTTTCTATACATACCCCACAAAAAACCCTCTTTTAAATCGATAAATGATCGATTTCTTGTCGCTGGCATATGCTGAGTACAGCTAAGTCAGCCAACGTTGGATTTTGGGTGGTTGTGCAATTGTTTGCCCCCCAGCCACAAACTCTGCTCTGCAGAAAATTCCTTTATAAATGCGATGTGACCTTTTTGTGGGTGTCAACAATGTGCACACAAATATTAGGGTTTAGCAGCATTAGTGCCACGCTCTAGTGTTAGTTTAGTTTTTACAGCGTGCCGCAATGCGAGTGCCGCAATGCTCGCATTGCAAGCGCTGTACTAGCTATGGCAATTCCGTCCGTCTGTCTGTCACATGCCGGTATTGTGTCAAAACGATGGCACGTAGCACGGTGCAGTTTGCACCTCGGATAGCAAAATGTGTCTAGTTTTGTAGAAACCAAAAAAATTTTTGGTTTCTATAAAACTAGACATATTCTGACCATAAAGATTTGAGTTCTTATGTTCTTACTATGCCAGTTTTGTTTGACGAAAACAAACCGCTAACAGTTGCAGAATTACAGAACTTATGACCGTTAAATTTTAAATTCCACCCGTTGATCGGCCGTGTTTTAGCGCGTTGATTGCCGGCCGGCCATATTTTAGTAAATACCAATTATAACATCGGATACTGGTAATTTTGTTATATGACATTGAGTATTTAAGTTCACTTGGTTTAAGTAACAATTCAGTACTAGAATGCAACCTTCAGTGCTCATTGATAGTGTTTCTACTGAAGATAAATTCAAATGGGATAAATAGCAGTTTTATGCAGGTCCTTCTACTACCCAACCAACAGTGTCAGAGCACTGAAGGTAATGCAAAGCATTGACCCTGTCCAGTGGCCTGGCCTCACTCTTCCTCATATACTACTGACTCTTGTTGTTTGTTTGATATCTGTATCATATTGTTTGTTTCGGCTCTCCTAAGGTTTTGCACCACGTCCACATCAAGTTTTTCGGTTCCCATGGACACTCGGTACGACAAAACACCGCATTGGACGTATCGGGCCCCAGTAATGCCTGTTTAATTACAAGTGCATTGGTAAAATGTCGCATAGGACTTGTTAAGTGTGGTGGACAAAAGCTTGTGTAACTGCAAGATTATTTCTGTACTCGATACACAAAAGGTCTTTAGGGTTAGCCAGTTAGGGTTAGTTCTTATTGCAACTTGACAAGCCCTATGTGACATTTTACCAGTGCATTTACAATTAAACGTGCATTACTGCGGTCTGATGCATCTGATGTGATGTTTCGTCGCACCCCATGGACACTATGCACCATTAGATGGTAGGGTTAGGATTAGGGTTAGGTTTAGTTTCAGTGGTGTGAATCTTTAGGAGATTGTTTGTTTCTTTGAGGCAAAAAAAATACAGTCATTGAGTCTGAAGGAAGGAGCGCTGCTGCCTTGCAGAGTTGATAAGCGACATGACTGTGTGTTGTTTTCCAGGTCATTTGAAGTGCCACATCCACTAGCTGGTCATACGATCAGTGTCAGTGACTTCAACCAACGCTACGTTAGTCCTGTCCTTGCTCACAGTGGAGTGAATGTTGTACTGTTCATTCAAGACAAGGTTCGTTATTGTAGTCATACTTCAGGCACAGTTATTCTTGTATATGTTTCTCTGCTGTCATACCTGACTGTATGAATGTTTGATTTATTGGGCGACCGTTTGTAAAACGTTTTGCCCTATGCTATAGGACGGTTGTCCTGTATAATAATAATAATAATAATACGGTATTTATATAGCGCCTTAAAGTCCTGTAAAGGATACAGAGGCGCTGTCTGTAACGTTGGCGTATTGTGGCCAAATGGTTGGATGGATCAAGATGAAACTTGGCACATAGGTAGGCCTTGGCCCCGGCCACATTGTGTTAGATGGGTACCCAGCTCCCCCCCAAAAAAAGGGACACAGCAGCCCCCCTATTTTCGGCTGATGTCTGTTGTGGCTAAACCGCTGAATGGATCAAGATGCCACTTGTTAGGGAGGTAGGCCTCGGCCCAGGCGACACTGTTAGATGGGAACCCAGCTCCCCTCCCCCAAAGAGGCACAGCCATCCAATTTTCGGTCCATGCCTATTGTGACCAAATGGTCGCCCATCTCAGCTACTGCTGAGCACTTGTTACATATCACATAGGCTGCTTTCATAAAGTCGCACAGAGCATAAACTGCCAGCAGCACAGAGTGACTCAAAAACTAGTTTATGAACGCCCGGTGCAATCGCTCCGAATGCACAGCACGACCCTACTCGCTGCTAGTAGGATTCTCCGTTACGAACATGGCGGGAATATTGAAGTTGATCGTAAACAATTATCTTCATAGTGCATAATTTAGATTTTGTAGCATATGTCAGGCAAGAACAACAAATTATGCTCGTCAGTACATTAAAGTACACTTAGTACCATTAAGGTTGCTGTAACAAATTGATGCCAGAAGTGACATCGGTAATTGGTCAGTTTAGTAACAAACTCTCGCTGTACAAGGCGTTCATAAGCATCGCATGAATGATGAAACCCGGTTATCTCAGCGGTGCTACCTGGGTTGCTGTGTTCGACTTTATGAACACAGCCATAGTTGCCTTCAGTGCTTTGACATTGTTGGTTGGCATTAGGAAGAGCATTCGGCCTGTAAAAAATTGAGTGGTGAGGTACTGGCATGGTTATCTGTCTGAAGTGAGGTGGGATTTATTTGCATATGGTCCATTTGATGCCGTTGCCACCCCGTTGTCTCTTGCTTCTTTAAAATCCAGATTGGCTTAACCTTTCTGGTGCTGGCTTACCCAGATTGTCCTGGAAAAGATACCATTAAACAGGTGTCTGACTTATTAGTTACATATCATGTAATTCCAGCATTTCATTTTTAAGAAGTTACTACTACTACCACATCTGTTTAACTGCCTTTTTTCCGGGACAACCTGGGTAAGCCGGCACCAAAAAGGTAGACCATTCTGGATTTTACTGGAGCAAGAGATGATGGGGTGGCATTGGCATCAGCTGGACCATATGCAAATAATTTGCACTTCGCTCCAGACAGATAACCACGCCAGTACCTCACCACTCAGTTTTTTTCAGGCCGGATGCCCTTCCTGCCCCCCAACCAACAGCATCAAAGCACTGAAAGCAAACTTTTGAGAAGTTAATCTGTAATAATTAGCCTTTCTCTACTGCTGCAGACTTCAACTTCATTTTAAAAATTTAAAATTAGTTGGTACAACTGTAAAATGACTGTGTAGGAATTGAACCAGTGATAAAAAGTTGCATCTGAACTTCATGTGTATGTGATCCATTCTGTGGATATAGTAGTATTTAACTAATTAGATTGATCAGATTCACTGGTGTTTCGTCTGTTTTAAGTATCAGCACTGCACTGAATGTGTGAGTATATTTCTAACCAGGTTGCACTGTAATGCCAACATCAATCATTGTGGTGTCTTGCTTGTGTGTTACAGCTCTCGGTTGATGATATTAGTCTTAACGCTGACGTCTATGGTGATGGTACTGAACACAGTGGATATTACAACCAACTTAAGGTACCGGTATCTTCTTCACATCCTAGTTTTTATGCTGCGTGGGTTACAACATTTCTGGCTGTCTGTTTACGTGCAATTTTTAAAGTAACCACTAATGTGGAATCAGACTGTATGAGTGGAATTTGGATGCTGAATTAAGCTCGGCTTTAGTTTGTACAGCCAGTAATAGGCGTCATGTCCCTCCGCCATTTTGTCATCCATTTTACAGATGAATTTGATTAGCAAGTCCCCCTCGGCCTTTTTTTTCTCCAGCTCGTCTCTAAAAGAACCTTTGGAAATTAGTGGCGCTAAAAGAACCTTTGGAAATTAGTGGCGCATGTTTTTACAGACCATATACCCTTACCGTCAGCCAACCACCAGTGTCAGAGCACTGAAGAAGACTCAGAGCATCGACCCACATTACTCAGTGGATTCATCTTTTCTTTATCCACTACTGGACTCCTTTTACCTGCTGTCTCGGAGTCGGGACAGTGCCACTTTAAATCGAGTCAAATCATCGGTGAGGAAAACATTTTCTCTAACTTTACTCCGACTGAGATAATTTTTGTTGTTGTTGCTTTGCTGATTAGAAGTGTCTGCAGTGTCACTGATGCCCAAGGAAGATGATGTTGTCTGATTTGTTCAATATCTTTCTCCATGAAGCTGTTGTTTCGTTTGATGTGTACTGTAATTCAGTTTCTACGGTTTAACGTGTCGTGCGGTGCAACGTTCTTTGCAGTCATTGATGTTGTCGATGTCGGTTGCCCAATTGCCGAGCGTGGAGTCACCGTCGCAAGCACTTGCTCATCTCCGAGAACACTTCAACGCTGACTCAATCTCCTCACTGTCGGCTCCGTACCACGTTGCCGACCTGTCGCTTGATAACAGTTCTAGCCATCTGGTGATTGTTCAGCTGCCTGAGATTGGCGCAGCCGGCACTGCTTACGGCCAGACTCTGAGTGCTGTTGGTGAGTTCTGTCGGTCAGTGATGGTGGTGTTGTGTGTTAGTAATTACAGCAGTACTCACACATGCACACAGACAGATATGATGCCTTTCAGTGTGAACCTTGTTATTTGGTTGCCGTCTTCTGTGATGAAGTGTGATTTATGCACATTTTCTGCATGACTCAATTCACTTTCTGATGCCAACAAGGAGAATCGCTCGCTAGATTTCATCCTTTCTTCATCAACACACTGACTCCTGGTCAAGAAACAAAGATCGGCCATCCCTGACAAACCCATGTGATGCGCTGCATCATGGCGAATGTGCTGCAAACAAATAAGATGGATGCTCATTGTGATAAACTCACGACCGAGCTAAGTTGACAGTGCGTCATGTCGAAAGTCGCCAATTTGCAGCCACCGTACCTGCATTCAACCTACCCTACCTGCGTTTGGCGCCTCCGTTGGGGGTGACCGCTTTTGAGTTTTGCCGAGATTTTCGGCGTCAGGAAACTAAGAGCCTCTGGGCTGTCGTGTGGCATTGTTTGCGTGATCCTACATTTAGCAATTTAAGTAGAACACCGACTTGTGATGGATGGACAGACGGACAGACAGACACATGACGACAGCTAAGACACATGACGACAGCTAATACCCACACTAGCTAGCATCACGGTCATGCAGGTAAAAACGTGACTCCCTTCACCTCGGTACTGCAGTGCCATTCAACAGTGTTAAAACATGTCTTGGTGCACTTGCTGACCAATTTGCATAATGTGGTTGGCTTCTGAAAAAGAAATCTGTAGACTGTTGTTGAGTGTTTTTGACCTGCCACGATGATGAACGTTCAGATGTTGAATTCATATGAACGTGAAATGTTAAGTTTCTGTTGAAGAATTTTTGTAAGCATTTAAAGGATTCTCCGTTTACTGATAAGATGATCTGCATTTTGCCTGTCTCCAGTATGGTTGGTTATTAGTAAGCAGAGAGCTTTTGTTGACTGTTTACTGTTACATTGGACAGGATGGCAGAACAATATAAAACCACCCAAGTTGTTATTAAATCTTATGGTATTATCCGAGTAGCAGCTGGTGATAAATATATTCACATTATTACTCGTGTCAGTTATTATTGTTGACAGTGTGTCATTTTTATGAAATACATGCACCGTGCATGCACATTTTATAATTTTATGCATTATGCAGATGAGATTGTTGGCTCAGTAACAAGTTACATGAAGTCACTGCCATCTCCTTTTGTGGCTGTCTACACCGCTACACAGTCATCACATACGGTCTCTCTTTCTGCTTGTATCATTTTACTATATACTTATTTTGCTATATTGATGGCTATTTGTAGACATTTTCCAGTTACAGATGAACATCTTGGCTGTATCCAAAATTTGTGTTATTCAGCGCTAGCAGTGATAAGAGTGTAGCATCAGTGTGATGTTTAATATATGAGTCAAAAAAAATCAGCCAAGGCTTATTTTCCTGGTGAAAATAAGCTTATTTTCCTCATGAAAATAACATTACCAGCAGTGCTGTAAATAATTGATTTATTTCATTCATTTACTGACTGATGTGTTTTATTATGGTCGCCCCTATGCAATAGGGCAGGCCATTATATTTTCATCCTGTCATTTGTTCTTTCTTTCTTTTTTTCCTCGCCTAATCTCAGCCATCACAGATTGGATGTCTGCCATACTTCCACACATGGTGTGCCTTAGTGCAAATTTAAGATGCAGGTCTGAAACGTGCTGCATGTGGCTCACTGAAAATACAGGACACAAAAAGTCGCCAAAAATCACCATCTGGGCACATCACACAACTTTGTCAGGCTATATCTTTGCAATTAAGGCACATATCGACACTCGGAAAAAAACTTGTTAAGCAGCAATATCTCCTCCACCTGTCCTCACCATATGGTGAACTTCGACCCACTAGCGGTTGAGATCGGTTAACCAGTTTGGGGCACCACAGCTAATTTCAATGCCTTTCGCATATTGGCAGCATTACTGCACGGCAGTCAAGTAGTGGGCGTCAGCCAAACTTTGCGGTGTTGAACAGAGGTCACCACCTATGTTTGGCAGGGCGGCCATCACGTTGGGCATTGGCCAACATTGTAGTTAGTGTTTAGTTTGTTGTAGCCATAACACAAATGATAGTGATGATGATGCCATTTTCATATGTATTGTTTTGACAGGCTCAGGGGCCGCTGCAGCAGCAGCAGCCTGAGTTTCATGCCTCATATGAAAGTCGCAGTGGACGACAGTTGCTTCAGTCGGCTGATGTCACCAACAAACCGGCGTGCAACGTTTCTGGCGTGTTAATGTATGTCGAAAATATCACAATTCTACAGGACGGCAAATCAGTTTGGATGCATAATGACTTCAGATGTTCTACAGAATCTTGCCCAGATAATGGCACAGTGTATGTCATTGTTGCTGTATAGCTATTTGTCTGGATTTGTCTTTGCCTTCAGTGCTTTGACACTGTTAGCTGATGTTTGTTCATTTGTCTAGACTTGCTTTGTTGTTTTCAATGCTTTGAGTATCATTCATTACTTTGAGCCTTTGACACTGTTGCTTGGGTGACAGGAAGGTCAACTGGCTTGAATGAAACCTGCCTCAGTTAACCCAAAGCTTCTTTTTTGAGGGACCCAGCCGAACCTAAAGTAACTCCGGGAATGAACGCCTGTTAAACCAAAGCTCGGCGAGTGTGTGTGTGAGATAGACACTTTGTGTTCTTTAATGCAAACACATTCGTTGATTTGTCTGATGCTTTGTTGATTTGTTTGCCTATTTATGGTCGCCCTATGTAATAGGGCAGACCATTATATTTTCATCCTGTTTCTTCTTCTTCTTCTTCTTCTTCTTCTTCTTCTTTTTTTCCTCGCCTAATCTCAGCGGTCGGAGATTGGATGTTTACCATACTTCAGCACATGGTGTGGCCTTACTGCAAATTTAGAATGCAGGTCTGAAATGCGCTGCACGCGGCTCGCTAAAAATACAGGACGCAAAAAATCGCCATCTCGGCACCATCGCACAACTTTTTCGGGCCATATCTTCATAACTAACGCATGTATCGACAATCAGAAAAAACTTGTTAAGCAGCAATACCTCCTCTACATGTCCTGATAATATGGTGACTTCGCCCACTAACGGCTGAGATCGGTTCAGGATTTTGGGGCACCCCTACAAATTTAACGGGTTTTGCATCTTGGCAGCGTTACTGCACGGAATCTAGTAGTGGGCGTCAGCCAAACTTTCCGGCGTTGAACAGAGGGCGCCACCTGTGTTCGGCAGGGCGACCATCAGGTTGGGCATTGGCCCACATACTAGTTACTTATGTTGTGTACCTTTGTTAATGACTTACTACTACTACTACTACCACTACCACCACCATTTGTCCGGACTACCTGGGTGAGCCGGTGCCGAAAGAAACATCTACTGGGTTTTATGGTGCAATGGAAGATAACAGAGGCAGATGCACGGACAATCCGGCTGGGTGCCACCCCATGCGGATTGATCAGTGACCCACCTCCATCATGCCCCATTTTACGCCGGATGCCCTTCCTGCCACAACCTTCCCAGTTTATCCTGACTTGGGACAGGCACCAAATATGCTGGCTTGAATACCCAGTGGCTTGGTTTTGTTAATGATTTAGTTATTCAGTATTTTGAAGTACTTGTTCACGACCACCATTATTAACTACAGTGATGTTCTTGTATGTGGAAAATATCACAGAGGATGGCAAGCAGATTGCGGTGTCTGTTTCCCAGATGATTATGTGGTTATAGATGTTCAGTGGTGATACGAGTATGATAATGATGACTGTAAATAACAGTTATTTGGAGATAGACAGGTAATGTTCTTTAATACAAACACATTGGTTTAACTGACACTCTGTTGCTACTTCCGTAATACATTTAGAGTCATATTTAATCTAATGTGATGCATAAAATTTAAAAAAATTAATTTAACAAGTGTTACAATCAGCAACACCATTGGTGCCACCCCAAGTAAGTAGTATGATTGTAGACAACAGTTGCATGACATACGTTTGCAGTATTGGACATAGAGCACTACTTCAGTTCTGATTGTGCTGCCATCTTGTGTTGTAGATGCGTGGTGAAAGTGCAGCCGACTGGAGCAGACAGTACTGACTTAACAGAGGTTACCTTCAAGTAAGTAGTACGATTGTAGACAACGTTTACTGTGTATGCTGTTTTTCTGTGGCAGACACGGGTTAATGTCATGGTGGTGCTGACACGGGTTAACGTCATGGTGGTGCAGTGAGGGCTGAGTCGATCGGCAAGTTTTTCACATGTTGTGCTTCTGTTACCACACAGGTGTTTAAAAGTTGAGAAGGTAACAGCAGATTGTGGAAGAGATGTGGTCTACCATCTACAGTAATAATAATGGTATAGTATGGAGATGGTGCAGATAACACCGTTGAGGAGAACTCTGGCATCTTCTCTCTAGTCCAAATAAACAAGAGCATGTGGGCAGTAAAACTTGCTCCAACAAAATCCTCCAGTTCTTAACTGGGGGTGTCGGCTAATGCAGATTGTCCTGTATAATGGCTGTAAATGGTAGTAGTAGTAGTAGTAATAATAGTAATAACAATGTAATATGCATTTCTAGCCTGCCATAAGGTTCAGAGGCACTGGCGGCACAGGTTATATCACTACAGTCTAATGTGTTGGTCAGATGAAAAAGGTGAGTCTTAAGCCTAGATGTAGACACTTAGTGAGGGGCTTTTGATTGTAGTTTCTCTCTTATTTGCTTTCCTACTTAACTTTCCTTCGAGAATAGAACTGTTCGTGGTTTTTTATTTTTTTTTCTCAGTACCAGCCAAGAGACTGGCTGGGAAGAGCATCTCTAAAATGACCTGTTTTGTCACAAGTGGCGTGTAAAACCTTAACTTAACTAGAATGTGGGCCAATGCCCAACCTGATGGTCGCCCTGCCAAACATAGGTGGTGCCCTCTGTTCAAAGGCACAAAGTGTGGCTGACGCACTACTTGACTGCCGTGCAGTAATGCTGCCAAGACACGAAAGCCGTTGAAATTAGCTGGGGTACCCCAAGCTACTGGATCGATCTCAGCCGCTAGTAGGCCGAAGTTCACCATATTGCGGGGACATCTGGAGGAGATATTGCTGCTTAACAAGTTTTTTTCCGACTGTCGATACGTGCTTTAGTTGCAAAGATATAGCCCGACAAAGTTGTACGATGGTGCACAGATGACGACTTTTTGGCGATTTTTTGTGTCCTGTATTTCCAGCGATCCGCATGCAGCACGTTTCAGACCTGCGTCCTAAATTCGCACTAAGGCCACACCATGTGTGGAAGTATGGCAGACATCCAATCTCCAACCGCTGAGATTAGGCGAGGAAAGAAAAGAAGAAGATAGAACAAACGACAGGATGAAAATATATATGGTCTGCACTATTACATAGGGCGACCATAAATTAATCGAGTTCCATATTATCGTGTGGATTGAGTTCAAGATGGTAGATGCTGAATGACGAAAACCACTTTTGGCAAAGTCAGTTTTGAGGAAGGAATAAACAGCAGAGGTGCCCAGTGACCGTAAGTTGCATATAGAGAGCTCATTGCTGCCTTAGACCATGCGAATAGGATGAGCGCGTATGTCACAAACTTGTTCATGTGATGATACTGACTTAGGAGATTGCCTTTACCGTGATTATGTCGGGGTCCCTAGGTGGGAACATCTCAAGATGGCTGCCGCCGGTTTCTTCAGGCCAGATGACTTGTCTGCTGACCATCCAGCAGCAACAGATAATTGGAGGCATGTACTTTTAAAGCTGGAGATAAACTGTGACAGTCGCTATGGATTTAATAATTTCCACTGATGACCAGAACCACTTTCTTTTTGTTTTTGCAGTGAGAAAAAGAATTGTAACTTTTGTTTTAAATGAAACGAAAAATTACAGTGAAATTCTTCTCAGTTGGGTCAGCACAGCACCATGAGTAATATTCTTGTGCGGCCATGAAGCATCGATGTTCTATTCTGGCATTTCTGTTGCCGATTTGTTTCTGGCGGTCACACTGTTCTGATTGATGCAGGTTAAGTATGACAAAGATGGGATCCAGTTACTGGAATGTTAGCGGCTTCAGTGTGTCGTACAAGAACAAAACGTTAAAAACGCAGGTTTCTGAGATCCAGCTGGATCCGTCGTTTGTTGCCGCGACTCCACTCAACTTCTCCTACCACTGCTCTGACCCGGCCGCCGTGCAACCTGCAAATAAAACAGCATCATCCGACGCCTCTGGCGTCTCTGTGAAATTTACGGAACTTCAGGTGAGTCCGTGAATGGATTACCTTGACACTGCGAGACATTGGCGATATTTGTACGAAGACTTTTGCGGAGAGCCAGAGTCCAGCATAAGGGGAGCAATGCCTTGTCCCTCTGAAGTCCAGTGATGGATGAAAGAAGGACGAGGCCAGTGGGTGACTTTCCTTTATGGGAACACTGCTTTGATTTTCCTTCTTTAACACTGTTGGTTGAATCACAGGAAGGGCATCCGGTTCTGTGTCAATTTATCTGGAAAGGTTCTTTTCTGGAACAGTAAGAGGAAGAAATCCAAGGGGGGGAACCAGTTATTCCAGGCTTACCTGGAATAGAACTGTTAAAGTGGAGACGGTGGATTTTTATTCTTAACTAGAAATGTGGGCCAGTGCTCAACGTGATGGCCGCCCTTCCGAATATAGGTGGCGCCCTCTGTTCAACGTCGCAAAGTTTGGCAGACGCCCTCTACTAGAGTGTCATGCAGTAATGCTGCCAAGACGTGAAACCCATTGAAATTTGCAGGGGTGCCTCAAACTCACCAACAGATCTTAGCCGCTAGTAGGCCGAAGTTTACCATATTGTGAGGACATGTGGGGGAGACATTGCTGTTTAACAAGTTATTTTCCGATTGTCGATACGTGCCTTAATTGCGAAGATATAGCCCGACAAAGTTGTGCGATGGTGCCCAGATGGCAAATTTTTGGC